>Ga0307406_10000043_pt1 | contig 71775 bp, 73 predicted proteins | sample 322Cmetagenome_3_FD_203706 | JGI IMG/M metagenome (GOLD analysis project Ga0307406, IMG submission 203706) | Maize rhizosphere microbial communities from greenhouse at UC Davis, California, United States - 322HYB-C-2 | ecosystem: Host-associated > Plants > Roots > Rhizosphere > Soil | place...
AGGAGCTGCGATGCCCGGACTCGTAGAGAGCCGGTGCCTCGGTGACTCCGTTCTGGCCCACGGTGATCAACTGCGCGGGGCGGGCGGTGTCGCCGGATGGCAGGAAGAGCTCGACGCTGCCATCCAGGGTGATGAGACGAACCGTCGCTGAGTTTGGCTGGGCTCGGGTGCAGACGAGGCTGAGGTCCAGCCTCAGGCCACCAGCGGCCGCTTGGGCAAAGTATCCGCGGTCCGAAGTAAAGATCATGCGAACGCCGGATGCAGCGCCGATGAGACGACGTACTAACGACAGCTGATCAACCAGCGCATTCTGTTGATCTTGGCCAGGCGGGATGATCACTCGGCACTCCAGACGGCCGTCCGATGTCATAGCTGTCGCGAAGGCTTCTGCAGCAGCAGGCAATAGGGGGTTGGTCCATCGCGAGTCGACAACGACCGGCACCGGATGCTGATCAAGAAGACCAAGTAGTGAGCCCAGTTCGGCCGGCCGCGGCTCGATCACCACCACACCGGCAGCCGGTTCCTTGATCGCTGAAGCGACAGCCTCCGGCCATGCGGTCGCCTGGCCGTCGACAATGAACACGGCCCCGGGCCCGTGTTCGCCGTTGGATGCGTAGGACAGTGGGAGTGAAGACAGCACAATGCGCGCCAGCTCTGCGACCCGGCCTCCGTCCGGAATGATCACTCGGATTGGAACGCTCATGCCGCCACCACCTGTCCGGCGGCGTAGCGGACGCGCTGTGCGGCAGCCTCGGCAATGCGTAGGGCGAATCGAAGATCATCGATCAAGACTCCGGTGTCTGGAGGCGGCGTCCGACTGAGAGCAACGGCCTCGAGCTCGCGCCACTCGCCTTCGTATCCGTTGAAGGCTTCTGGTCCGAAGGTCCGTGCTGTGGCTCCGGAGGTTAGCGTGCTGACCGCCGATCCGGCGTGCACATACGACGGCGTGAACTCGACCCGCAGATGCTGGTCGTCGGAGTACGCCTCGAGGGCCCAGTCCGGCCGCCAGGTTGCAGTCATAACGGTGTGCAGCTCGATGCGGGTTCCGGACGCGGTCAAGACGAGCTGATAGCCGAACGGTGCCAGGGGTGTGGCGCTAAGCACCGCCAGATCTTCGAAGTCAGAGAGCAGCGCGCGTACCAAGGGCAGGTCGTGGATCGCTAGCCCCATGATCCCGCCCTGGACGAGTCCTGCCCGAACTTCAGCATCGGTGAGATCTGGCGTCGGCCAGTCAGGCCGCGTGATCACCTCGGTGGCGAAGTCTTCGAACCGCGGGTTCGGCGGCAAGACGATTGAGGACCGGATGCTGTGAGTCGTAGTCGCGAGATCACCCCAGTTGGCCTGGGCGGCGCGCCAGCCGGGATCAAATGTATGCATCGCACCAACCAAGATCGGTACACCGGTCTCGGCCGACACTGCGGCGATCTCGGAGGCCTCCTGCCCACTCATCGCGAACGGCTTTTCGCATAAGACGCCTTTGACGCCCGCGCGACAAGCTGCGGTCACTTGTGCTGCGTGGAACTGGTGCGGACTGCACACCGCGACAACGTCAACTGCTGGATCGTCCAGCAGTTGTTCGATCGTCGAAGATGACCGGGCACCGACCCGCGCAGCGACCGAGGCGGCAATCTCAGGATCGACGTCAGTGATGTGTACGACGTCAAACGCTTCAGGCAGGCGGGCAAGAGTGGGCAGGTGAATCGCCTGGGTCACCGGGCCGGCACCTACAAAACCAACTCCCAGCGTCGTGGTTGGCATAGACTGCCTCCTCGAATTGCTATCAACTGATAACAATCGTTCGTTCAGGATTCGCTAACCTTAAACGCCTGCTACGATTTCCGTCAACTGCTCGGATGATCGATTTGCTGGGGTGAACTCGTGCCACGTGCCGAAGCACGGTCGCTACGCGGTCCCTATCGGACTGGGATCCGTCGCCGTCAGCAGATCATCGAGAGCGCCTCGATCGTCTTTGCCGAATTCGGCTATAGCGGTGGCTCGATCCGAACGATCGCCGAGCGGGTTGGCGCATCCCCGGCGACGCTGATCCAGCACTTTGGCAGCAAGGAGGGTCTGCTCCAAGCGGTTCTGGAGGACTGGGATCGACAGACCGGCGAGATGTTGGTTTCAGCCGGCAGGACCGGCCTCGCCTTTTTTGAGGCACTCCACGAGCTGATGAACTTTCACCTGCAGCACAGAGCTCTTCTCGAGCTGTTCGTCACCATGACGGCGGAGGCCACCAGCACGTCACACCCCGCTCACGACTTCATCCGGCGTCACTACGCGTCGGCTCACAAGTGGTGGGCGGACCAACTCCGCATTGCCCGCGATCGAGACGAGATCAGTCCGCTCACGGGCGCCCAGATCGAGGCTGAGGCCCGCCAGTTGATAGCGGTGGCCGACGGGCTCGAGATCCAATGGCTGCTGGACCCATCAGTCGATCTGCACGGGCACTTCAAGGCCTACGTCGACCAAACCATCCAAAGATGGGTCGCCGGTCGACCTGTGCTGGCGCCACAAGCCTCACTCGCCTGATCGGCCGTATCAGACCTTTCTCATCCTGCCCTCGCCCAGCCGGCGCGGCACTCGACTGCGGCGATTGAGATGCGTTACCCAAACTGAAACTTGACCGTCCATTCATGTTTCAGCTATCGTACTGCGAACGTCTGTTTAGCTTTGATTCACAGGCGGTCCGTCCCACGTAGCGAGGAACATTTGACAATCCAGACTCGCGGCCCGTACCGCAACGGTCAGCATTCCCGCCTGCAGGTCCTACTTGCCGCGACGGTCGTGTTCGCAGAGCACGGATACGCCAGCGGCTCGCTTCGGAAGATCGCTGAACAGGCAGCCATGACCGAGCCAGGTGTGCTCAGGCTCTTCGCAGCAAAGACGGTCTGCTGCTGGCCGTGCTTGAATACTGGCGACCCAAGCTCGAACTCGTCGACGATGGCGGACGCAATGGGCTCGCGAGCCTGCGTCGAATCGCAGTGAAACTCGCCAGCAATCATGATCTTGACGAAGCCCGCCGGCTCTTCACAGTTATCTCCGTCGAGGCGCACAGCACGTCCCACCCTGCGCGTTCCTTCGTGCTCGAATGGAACGCAAGCCGTCTAGGCGCAGTGACAACCGCCCTCGCAACAGCAAGCGCGAATGGAGAAATCAGACCTCTGACCAACACCCAGGTCGCCCACAAGACGGCGCTGACGATTGCACTCATCGACGGACTCGGAATTCAACGGTTGATCAATCCCGACGCGGAGGTTGCCACGCTCTATGAGGCGTACGTCTCAACACTTCTCTAGCCGGCCGGCTCGGACAACAGCATGCCCGACAGGCAGCCGTTGCAGTCCCATTAGGGTAAATACTGGCGCAGCCGAAGGGATTCGAACCCCCAACCTTCTGATCCACCTCGAGGCCTTCTTGGCCGCGAACGATCTATCGACGGCTACGCCAAGCATCGACGGTTCGGTTGATGTAGGTCTCGACGCTGGCGGTGACGTCGGTGGAAGGGTCGAGCAGCCATTGCAGCCCGATCCCGTCCAGCACGGCGGTGACGAGGCGGACTTCGATGTCGATCTCGACCGGGGTGAGTGGTGCCACGTCGCCGGTATCGACGGCCTGCTGCAGGTGGGTGGCGAGGGTGGCGAGGTTGTCTGTATAGCGGCGCTGGATGAAGGCGTGGGCCGGGTGGGCCGGGCTGGATGCCTCGGCCGCGATCGTGGTGAACAGCTCGAGCAGACCCCGGTTGCTCAGATGTGCAGTCATTACCTCGGGCAGGCGTTGGAAGTACCCGAGGCCGGAGACGTCGGCCAGTCGTGCCTCGACGGTGCGCCGGTCCCATTCTTCGAGGACGGCCGTCAGCAGTCCTTCCTTGCTGCCGAAGTGCTGCAGCAGGGTGGCGTGGGAGATGCCGACCCGGTCGGCGATGGTGCGGATCGAGCCGCCGGCGTAGCCGTACTCGCCGAAGACCGTGATGGCGGTGGCGACGATCTGTTTCCGCCGGCGGATCCCGGTCCGGTAGGGACCCCGGGCGGTGGTTCCGGTGCTACTCGACATGACGCTCACCTTCTGACGCTCGGTTTGACCCAAAGCCTACCATTCGGTTATGATTGGATCAGGCAGTCGGGAGGAGCCGTGGCCAGCGTGTTGATTAGCAAGCTGGCGGGTCCTGTCGAGGTCTCGACCACGACGCTCTCGACTCGGTCACCTCAACCTGCGCCAGCTGAACTCGCCCACCCAACGGATCCCGCGCGTTGCAGCGGGCGCCCAGGACGACCCACTCTAGGAGAGCAATGACTGACACGCAGGTGTGGTTCATCACCGGCGCCGGCCGAGGCATGGGCGTCGACTTCGCCAAGGCGGCGCTTGCCGCCGGCCATCAGGTCGCTGCCACCGGCCGGACGCCCGACACGGTTCGGACAGCCATCGGCGACGCGGGCGACACCGACGACCTGCTGGTCGTGCGGTTGGACGTCACCGTCCCGGCCGAGGCCGAGGCCGCCGTCCAAGCGGCGGTGGAGCGGTTCGGACGGATCGATGTGCTGATCAACAATGCCGCGAACTTCTACGGCGGCTACTTCGAGGAGCTGACCCCGACGCAGATCGCCGACCAGCTCGGCACCGGGCTGGTCGGGCCGATGAACGTCACCCGGGCGGTGCTGCCGGTGATGCGCCGGCAGCGGTCCGGGCACATCGTATCGATCTCGTCAGGGGCAGGCCTGGCCGGTTTTGAGTTCAACTCCGCCTACTCCGCCGCGAAGTTCGGCCTGGAGGGCTGGATGGAATCCCTAGCGCCGGAGGTCGAGCCGTTCGGGATCCACACCACCATCGTCAACCCGGGCTTCTTCCGCACCGACCTGCTGACCCCGGACTCCACCAGCTACGCCACCCCGACGATCCCGGACTACGCCGACCGGCACGCCGAACGCGTGCAGTGGTACCAGGACATGAACGGGCATCAGGAAGGCGACCCGGCCAAGCTCGCCCAGGCCCTGCTCACCATCACCAGCCTGGAGCAGCCGCCCCGCCGGTTCATCGCCCTGGCCGCCATCCTGGAGCTCGCCGAGCAGAAGGCCGAGACCCTCAAGGCGCAGGCCGACGCCTTCCGGGATCTGTCCAGCTCACTGGGCCACGACGGCGCCTGAGCTAGCTGACCCAGTTCGGAGGAGCAGACAGCGATGAACCCGACATACGACTTCACCGGCCAGGTCGCCCTGGTCACTGGCGCCAGCTCAGGCATGGGGTTGGCCACTGCTCGCGCGTTCGCCGAAGCCGGCGCCTCGGTGGTGCTGGCCGACATCAACCGGACGGCGCTCACGTCTGTCACCGAGGAGCTGGCAGACAACGGGCACCGGGTGCTCGGGGTGCGGTGCGATGTTGCCGACGAAGACCAGGTTGCGGCGATGGTCGCCACCACGGTCGACAAGTTCGTCCGGCTCGACATGGCGTTCAACAACGCCGGCATCCAGATCCCGGTCTGCGACGCCGCCGACGAACCGGCGGAAGCGTTCGACCGGGTGACCGCGATCAACCTCCGCGGCGTGTGGGCCTGCATGAAGCACGAGTTGGCGCAGATGCGCACCCAGGGCAGCGGCGCGATCGTGAACTGTTCCTCCCTCGGCGGGCTGGTCGGCAACCCCGGCCGGGCCGCCTACCACGCCACCAAGCACGGCGTCCTCGGCCTGACCAGCAGCGCCGCCCTGGAGTACGCACCCCGCGGAGTCCGGATCAACGCCGTCTGTCCCGGCACCATCGCCACCCCGATGGTCACTGACATGCTCGCCACCGGCGAGCTCGACCTCGATCAGGCGCTGGCGAACCAGCCCATCAACCGGCTCGGCGAACCCGAGGAAATCGCCGCCGCTGTGCTGTGGCTGTGCAGCCCGGGCGCCAGTTTCATCATCGGCGTCGCCCTCCCTGTCGACGGCGGCTACACCGCCCGCTGACCCGATGCCCGCTATCTCCACCCACCACCACGGAAGAAAAGGAACTCGCTGATGCAGTACTCCGCCCTCGGCACGACCGGTGTGAAGGTGTCCCGGATCTGTCTGGGCACCGCCACGTTCGGGGTCGCCCCCACCGCGCAGGACGCCGACCGGGTCGTCGGCGCTGCCATCGACTTGGGCGTCAACTTCGTCGACACCGCTGACGTATATGGCAACATGCCGGTCTTCGACCGGCCCGGCGCCCCAGCCGCCGCCGATCGTGAACCCGCCGAGCAGATCCTCGGCCGCGCCCTCCGCGGCCGCCGCGACGAGATGGTGATCGCCACCAAGTCCAACGGAATCGTCGGGCTCGACATCAACGACCGTGGCCTGTCACGTCGACACATCATCCGTCAGGTCGAGACGAGCCTGCGCCGCCTGGAGACCGACTACATCGACCTCTACTACGCCCACGATCCCGACCCGGACACGCCGTTGGAGCAGACCCTGGCGGCGTATGACGACCTCATTCGGCAGGGCAAGATCCGCTATGTCGGCTTGTCCAACCATCCCGCCTGGCAGGTCATCCAGTCCCTGTGGATCGCGGACGACCGGCGACAGCAGGCACCCGTCGCCGCCCAGGTGAAGTACAACCTCATCGACCGGACCGCCGAACGAGAGCTCGGACCCGCCTGTGATCACTTCGGGCTGTCGATCGTGCCGTATGCGCCGCTGCACGGCGGTCTGCTCGCCGACCTGGCCGTTCTCGACCGCGAGGTCTCCGGCGACCAGCGCTTCGGGGCGGCGGGGTTCAGCGATGCCGAGATCGCCCTGGCCCGGGAGGCCGAGCGATTGAGCCGCGAGTGGGGCCTGAAGCCGTACCAGGTGTCGCTGGCCTGGCTGCTGTCCCGCCCGGCGGTTGCCTCCGCGATCGTCGGCGCCGAGACTGCCGACGAGCTCCGCGTCAACGCCACCGCGGCCGACGTCGAGCTCGAACCGGCCCAGCTGGACGCCTTGACTGCGTTGGCCGCCGAACCCGCGGCCTTTGAGCACCGCGCCGGCGCCGGGCCGACACGGCCATCCACCACGACCGGCTCGGCTTCCTGAGCCCTGCTCGACGAGTAGCCCAGCCGTTCAACACCAGCAAAGGAACCTGTCATGCCTCGAGCCGACCAGGCCACCATCGACCTCCTCACCGACTACTTCGACGCCATGGAGGCCAAGAACTTCGACCGGCTCGGCTCCTACTATGCCGATGACGTCTCCTTGACCTTCGCCAACGCCCCGACCATCACCGGGCGGGACGCCATGCTGGACCAGATGACGACCCTGCTCGGCAAGGTCACGTCGCTGGCCCACCCGCTGATCAACGTCTGGCAGGAAGACGACGGGGTGGTCATCTTCGAGGTCACCAGCATCTGGCGCCTCCACGACGACACTGAGATCAAGATCAACGCCTGCTCGATCTTTACCCTCGTCGACGGCAAGTTCACCGACCAACGCATCTACGTCGACAATGCCCCTGTCGACCGCTACCTCAGCTAACAAGGCGAACGAGAGAACCCTCGTGACTCGCATCCTGATCACCGGTTCCGCCCAAGGACTCGGCCGAGCCGCCACCACCACCCTGCTCGACGACGGGCACCAGGTCGTCGTCCACGCCCGCGACACCAACCGCGCGGCCGCGTTGACGGACCTGGTCGACCGCGGTGCAGCCCTGGTCGTCGGCGATCTCGGCAGCGCCCAGCAGACCGTCCACCTCGCCGACCAGGTCAACCAGCTCGGCCGGATGGACGCCGTCATCCACAACGCCGGCGTCTACGGCGACCGCGATCGCAACCCCAGCCCAGAAGGGCACCCGCGGCTACTGGCGGTCAACACCCTCGCCCCCTACCTCCTGACCGGGCTGATCGAGAGACCGGACAGGCTGATCTACCTGACCAGCGACATGCACGTAAGCGGCGACGACAGCCTCCATGACCACGACTGGACCACCCGCCGCTGGAACGGCACGCAGGCCTACTGCGACAGCAAGCTCTTCGTCACCGCTTGCCCTCGCCGTCGCGCGCCGCTAGCCGAACGTCATCAGCCACGGGGTCGATCCCGGCTGGGTACCCGCCCGAATGGGCGGCCCCTCCGCCAGCGACGACCTCAAACAAGGCCACCTCACCCAAACTTGGCTCGCCGTCAGCGGCAGTCCCGACGCCACCCGCAGCGGCCAAGTCTGGCACCACCACCGACCAGCCTCCATCGCCGCCGCAGCTCGCGATAGCAGCTTCCCAGACCGACTCCTCAAGCAGTTGGCCGAGGTAGCGGGGATCGATCTCGAAGGTCAGTACGGCGCAAGACGCCAGACCGTCTAGAGGCCAGCCGATGGAGGACAAGTGAGCGACACTTGTCGCGGACGAACAACTACTCTCTCACTAGGCCAAACGCCAGTGCGGTGCCTCTGACACCGACAGAAGTCCTCGACAGATCGGTGCCGTTGCGCGACCACAGCCGCATCGTGCTGTCAGGAGTGACCTGGAGCGCCGCCCCGTACCCGTCCCAGCGAACCGGTGTCGTTAACAGTGGCAATGGGGCTGTTACCGCTGCTCGGCATCAGAACACCCGTCCCTGCTCTTGAACGAACCCCATCAGGTTGAGATGCGGGACGTCGTGGGCATCGCAGGCGTCGGGGATCTTCGGCTTAGTCAGGTTGCGGCTGGCGGACTCCTCGGCACGACTGTGCCGCCGTGCACCATGGCAGGGCGATGACGAAGAGGTCGGCGCCGCTGCGGCGGCTGCCGATGCCGATCAGGCGCGGGTGGGCCGCCAGGACGTCGCGGAGGCCTGCACGTCCTGGGTCAAAGGCACGAACAATTCGACGTGGGCTTTCGTCTACCCGTGGGTTTCGTCGCCTTCGCGTCGCTCCAGCTCCTCCACCACCAGGTCGATCGAGCGGATGCCGCCAGCGCTGTGTAGGCTGACAGCCGTCCGGCGTTCGAGTCGTCGGACACGAAGTCAAGATCGAGATGGTGCCACAACGTGTGGCACGTGCCGCGCTCCAACTGGATGAGACGGGAATCAACGGGAGCTCATTTCACGCTCAAACTGGCCAATTCAGGCATGACAAGCGTGGGTCGCGCCCGGTTCAAATCCCCCCTCGCGCACTCAACTTACTGGCGCTAACACGCAGTCTGAGTGCACTCCGCATCAGTTACATGATCTCCGCACTGGCTGTGCAGGTGATGCCAAGTCGCAGCAAGTGGTGCGGAGTGGGCGTACGCCCGAAGCAGACCCCACCGGAGGCGTACGACCGGCAGTCCTACCTCGGCGGTTGGCCCCTTTCGAGCTACTTTCCGGCGATGCGGCGAGCTGCCAGCTCGATCTGGGCGCTGCCCAAGACCCGCACGATGGCGGCCACAGTCGCTGTTAGCTTTGCGGGATCAGTGACGGTCGGCCGCGAAGGCCACTTGATCATTATCGCGTCGGGGGTGTCCCGCTGCCGGACGAGTTCGATGACCAGTTGATCTGATGGAGTGACCGCACCGACCGCCAAGCACCGGTCTTGGTCCGGCGACGGTGGGCCGTCAAACGGCCTGCGCATTGTCACAACCTGAGTTTTACACGGATCCAGATAATTTGACCTCTATTGAGACGAAGACCATAAAATCTCTCGTTCTGCCAGTGGTCGCACCCAATTAGCTGGCCTCGCGGAGGCTGTTGGCCATCGGCAGGACCGCTGACGGCTCGGTGCGGCGACATCCATCGCGGTTCGGCCGTCACGACTTATTTACAGGATCCGCTCGAATAAGCGTGAAGTAAGTCCCGAATAAGTCCCGAATCCTAGGCTGCAGCCACTTAGAGACCGGTCACACTCATCACTATCGAAGGAGTATTGCCATGACGGATCGTTTCGATCCCAACATTCCCCCGGCTGGGCCAACCGACCCTTCCATCGAGGGCGAGTTCACCGGCGTCGTCGCTATCACCGATCGGCCGACGCTCGGCAAGTCCAACCTCGTGGTCAACGGTGCCAAGCCGTTCGACATCGAGGTCAACTGGCGCGTCTTTGGCAACTTGGTGCCCATTTGGCTGACGGCGCTCTCGCAGCAGAGCCCGGACTGGGTTGTCACCGCGTACGCCGAGTCACAGGGCCCAGGCGACGAGGTATCGCTCGGCGAGGTACGGGTTCCGGTTCGCGGGCCGGGATTCTCCCTTGACGAGGCCTACCAGGCCAAGCTCACTGTTCCAGCCAACACGCTGTCTGAGGAGAACCCTAATGATCCGACGCAGTCTGGCACGTACAAGATCGTCGTAACGACGTTCCTCAACTCGGCTCTAGGGCCGGTCGGCTACGACATGATGGGCTACGCCGAGGGCCCGATCGTCAAGGTGGAAAATCCGGACTAATCATCGAGTCCATCCCAGCCCGCCCGAGCGTTCGCCGTTCGGGCGGGCTGAGGTGATTCAGCCGTTATGCCAACGCCAGATCGTTCATGCGTATGCCGCCGGCCGACCCGGCATGACGTACCCAGAATTCACCACGGTCGATAACCGTCAACCGAGCTGGCGACTTGCCGACGACGACCCGGCGGCCACACACCTCATCCACGCAAACAAACAAGGCCTCGGCTGGCGTCTGCGCCTCGCAGACCATCTCGTGCGATGCCGCCGATGAAGGATTCACATTAGGTCCCATGACCAACCTCTCTCTGGGCTACTCCTATACCCAGCCCAACCGAGCTTGTTCCAAAATCCGTGCTACTACTCGGTGACGACCGTCGCTGGGGTTGCGCTCGCCAGGAGCTTGCCGACCTTGGACTGCGACCGGTCTAGGACTCGCTCAGGCGGTCCAGCCGAGCCATGCGGCACCAGCATTCATGCCGCCCAGCCAAAATGCGGCGGCAATGATCGGGAGCGGCACCACCCACAGTGGCTTTCGTCTGATCCAGAAGCAGCCGAGCCCGAAGAGCATGAGCCAGACGGTGATGAAGACGCCGACCGCCCATCCGGGGGCCATCAATCCGGAGGCGAAGAAGAAGGGCGCGAGCACCAGAAGAGCCGCGAGGGCCAAGCCGGCCACGACGTACTTCGCGACCTTACGCGCGTCCCGCGGCATTGCCGCATCGTCCCACGGTTTCAGAGTTGTCAGAATCTGAGCACCAAATATGGTGTTGAGATTCTGACAAGTCGGTTTCAGACTGAGCCGTACGCGAGGAGATCCGACGAGTACGCCCACTTTCCTCGTCACTGGCGCGACGAGCGGCCTTGGCGAGGCCATCGCAACCCAGCTCGCCCAGCGCGGTGCGCGGGTCTTGATCGGAGCGCGTACGCCCGAGCGCGGCGCGGCCGCCGCCGACCGCATCCGTGGCCGGGTACCGGATGCCGATCTCGGATTAGCGACAGCCGATCTCTCGTTGATGCGGGAGGTGAGGTTTTTGGCGTACGAGGTCAGGGAGACTACGCCGCGTCTCGACGGCCTGATCTTGAATGCCGCGGAAGCGCGCAGCGGCATCGTGCTCACCGACGAGGGCATCGAGACCAATTTCGCTACCAACCACCTGGCCGGCTTTCTGCTTACGCACCTGCTGCTGCCACTATTGAACTCCTCGGCGCCGTCCCGGGTGGTTGTGATCTCCTCTTCGGTGCACTCTCAGGTGAGAATGGTCGATCTGAATAGTGTGGTCACCGGTGCCCCGCTGACCCCGGACAGCTACCGGACCAGCAAGCTGCTGAACATCTTGTTCGTCCGTGAGCTCGCCAGACGGCTGCAGGGCAAAGGGATCACGGCATACGCGGCCGATCCCGGTTTGGTGCGAACAAATCTTGGCCGGCATGCGACGGGCGGCCGGCATGTCCTGCTCACCCTTACGCGGCCGATGCAGGTGAGCCCGGAGCGAGCGGCTGCCACCCCGGTTTATCTCGCGACCTCGCTCGATCTGGCCGAAGCGACCGGCAGCTACTACGCCGGCGGGCATCCCGCGGAGGTGAGTGATCTTGCCAACAACACGAAGTTGGCTCGGCGACTCTGGGCTGTGAGCGCGCAGGCTCTGGTAAATCGCGGATTGGCCACGCTCAACGAGATGATCACCTTAGGCTGATAGGCGCTCATGCGCGGCTAGCTGACGACCAGATTATTGCCCTCGACGTGGATCGTCTTTTCAGGCAACGGGTTGGGTGCCGGAGGATTCACCACAGAACCGTCGGTGATCGAATACTTGCTGCCATGGCACGGGCAATTGATCGTGTTGGTGACGGCGTCCACTAAACAGCCCTGATGGGTGCACACTGCGCTGAACGCCTTGAAGTCACCCTTCTTGGGTTGAGTGATCACCGTCTGGGCGTCCGGAAAGACCTTGCCGCTCCCTACCGGAATGTCCGCGCTGGCTATGGTGAGAGGTTGACCGGATCCGCCTGCTCCTTGTCCGGATGGGGGCGCGGATGGTTCAGTGACTGGCGCAGTTCCGTAGGTCGTACAAGAGCTAAGACCGGCAACGGCTGCAGCTGCGAGGCTCACGTTGATGATCACCGTACGCCGAGAGATCGGCAGTGAGTCGGTCCATCGGTCGTAGGGATTCATGAATGCTCCGTCTGGTTGGGGGAAGTTCAATGATCATACGAAGAAAAAGTATGCGACGGCTGTGACCCAGAGCGCTGTCAAGCCGCTTAACACCAGCCCTCCGGCCAGTGGCAACACCCATCCCGGTGAGTCATCACGAGTCAAGATCAACATCTTGAAGACAAAGGCGCCATAGAGGAAACAGCCGAAGATCGAATGCGTGATCACCCGACCGTCATAAGCCTGAAAACCTAGCGCGTACAGGCAATGCACCGCCACCGGAACCGAGATCAAGACCGCCAGGCGCCCCGACCATCGATGCAGCGGACTGACCCACGCCCCTCTTAAGGGGATCCGCCCATAGATTCCCATCGCTGTCACGGTTTGCACGATGGCCAAGATCATTACGATTGTGGCGAGGAATGCCTTCGCGGCCGGGCCGTTGGAGAATCCCGCGATATTGACTGCGTATCCAGTCGGTGTATGCAGTCGTCCATATACCCCTAGTCCGATGGATACCGCGGTACCGATCACGAAGGCGATCACCACTGGGCCGATCTTGGTCCCGCCGGTTTCGGCTACGGCCTCCGGAGCTGGGATTGGGATGCTGGCCATTTCAATCTCCTCTGCTCACAGATCTTCGTCGCCATTGACCGGCGCGGCGTCCAGGTTCTCGCCGGCCACCGTAACTTGCGGAGTCTCCGGATTGAGCTTGGGCGCTGGTGCGGCGGTTTCGCCGGTCGTCTGGACGCCTACCTCAGATCCGTCCTCGAGCACGATCCATCCGATCGTGGTCTTGGAGCCGCGTGCCCGATACAGGCCGGCCGGCTTTTTCGCCTCGTTGATCTCGAACCTCACCCGTTCGTTGTTGATCCGCACCGAGCCCTTCAGGTGATCACCATCGAGCCTGGCCTGCAGCGTCGCTCCGTCTTGGCTCTTCAGCTTCAGATCAGCACTCCTGACGGTGCCCCGGAACCAGGATTCCACGCTGCGTCCATCGCAGAAGTACGCGGCAGCATTGGTGCCCAGTACTGCCACGGCGACCGCTCCGGCACCGTCCTCGGCCCGACCCGCGTACACGATCTTGTTCGGGAACTTGCTGTCCTCGACGCTCTTGCTCGGACTCGGCGATGGCGAGGCGGCGGAGTTCTGGGTCGACTCGGCCGGTGAAGTGGCGGCGACTGTCGCCGGCGCTGCAGAGGGATTTGCGGTGTCGGTCGAGCCGCTGCCTGGCGGGCTGACCGACATATTGACGATGAACATGATGGCGAAGGCTGCCGCGACGGCAGCGAGTGTGATCAGAGGACTGCGATGCTTCACGGCACCTCCTCCGGCAGACGGCTACGCATGCTGGGGATGTGCCCCTCCGATCGTCCGATACGCCAACGTCGACATTCTCGCCCGATGTGCTGTGCGCCACAATGGCCGACACGAATTCGAAACCGTCGAGCCGGACGGATTGCCGCTCGAAGTGGCGAATCCGGCGAGGGGAGAGTGTTGTGTCCGAGTTGCCGTACGCCAATCGTCCAGTTCGCGTAGGTGTTCAACTGCAGCCGCAGCATGCCGACTATGTGGCATTGCGACGCGCCGTGGATGCGGCCGAGGAGGCCGGCGTCGACGCGATTTTCACCTGGGACCATTTCTTCCCACTTCGTGGCAATCGAGGAGGCAAACACTTCGAGTGCTGGACGATGTTGGCGGCCTGGGCCGAACAGACCGAACGCGTCGAGCTCAGCGCGCTAGTGACGTGCAATTCCTATCGCAACCCGGACTTGCTCGCCGATATGGCCCGGACTGTTGATCACATCAGCGGCGGCCGACTGATCCTTGGGATCGGCGCGGGCTGGTTTGAGACCGATTACGAGGAGTACGGCTACGAGTTCGGGACACCAGGTACCCGAATCGCTGCGCTGGGCAACTCCTTGCCACGGATCCGTTCTCGATGGAGCCGGCTGAATCCGCCGCCCCTGAGACCCATCCCGATCTTGGTCGGTGGTGGTGGCGAGCGGAAGACGCTTCGGCTCGCGGCAGAATACGCCGACATCTGGCACGGGTTCGGTAACCCAAAGACGCTGGAGCGCAAGAACCGGGTGCTTGATGAGTGGTGTGCCAAGGTCGGTCGAGATCCTGGCGAGATCGAACGATCGACGCAAGCCCATGATGGGCCCGACGAACTCGGCGAGCAGCTGGTGTCCATCGGTGAGCGGCTGATCATTATCGGGACTGACGGCACTTCTGGTTTCGATCTTGCTCTGACTCGCGACTGGATCCAGTTCCGCGATGAGCAGAACGCCGGCGGCTAGGTTGGCCTGGTGACTGTCGCACTGAGCGCTGCCCTTGAAGTTGCGCCGGTCGTACTCGACGGCGGCCTCGCGACTCAGTTGGAGTCTCAGGGTCACAACCTCAACTCCGATCTCTGGTCTGCGCGGCTGCTTCAGGATGATCCCGAGGCAATCGTGCAGGCGCATCTTGCTTATTTCGCGGCCGGTGCTCAGGTTGCCACCACGGCGTCGTATCAAGCCTCCATCGACGGCCTCGTACGAGCTGGCGTCACGCATGCGGACGCCCAGGAGTTGATCAAGCGCAGCGTACGCCTCGCGCACCGGGCGCGTACCAGTTCCGAGAATGATCATCAACGCTGGATTGCCGGCTCGGTTGGCCCGTACGGCGCTGCGCTCGCGGATGGGTCGGAGTATCGCGGCGAATACGACCTATCGGTACGCGAGCTGCGGGAATGGCATCGGCCGCGGATCCAGCTGTTATCCGAAGCCGGTGCCGACATCCTCGCGCTGGAAACCATTCCCTGTCTGATCGAGGTGGAGGCGCTGCTGGCAGAGATCGACGGCAGCGGGCAACCATGTTGGCTGTCGATCACCTGCGTCGGAGATCAAACTCGCGCCGGGGAGCCGGCTGCCGAGGCTTTCTCGCTCGCCCGGGACGTCGACGAGATTATCGCCGTGGGAGCCAACTGCATCGACCCGGCCGACGCGTACGCCCTGGTCGGCATCGCTAGCCGTGCTGCCGCCAAGCCGGTCGTGATCTATCCCAATAGCGGTGAGCGCTGGGATGCCGCAATCAAGGCCTGGACTGGCCCAGCCACCTTCCAAGCCGACGATGTCAAGGATTGGCTCGACGCAGGCGCACGGCTGGTCGGTGGTTGCTGCCGCGTTGGCCCAGCTCAGATCAAGGCGATTCGTGATCTTGTGCCGTAATCCGAGACTCAATTGTGCAGGACGGCAGCTCCGCTGAATCGGCCATGTCGAAGGTCAGCCAGTGCCTGCGGCGCTTCGCTCATCGGATACCCGACGGTTGTCGCGCGTACGCCGAGCCGCTCGGCCAGACGAAGAAACGTCTCGCCGTCAGCGCGGGTATTGGCGGTCACCGATCGCAGTTTGCGCTCCTGAAAGAGAGTGTCGTCATAGTTCAGGACTGGGATGTCGGACAACCAGATGCCGGCCACGGCAAGCGTCCCGCCGCGATCGAGCGCCCGTAACGCGGTCGGCACCAGCTTGCCGGCGGGCGCGAACAGAATCGCCCCATCCAGTAGCTCGGGTGGCACCTCGTGAGCGTCACCGACAGAATCCGCACCCAGCTCGGTCGCTAGCTTCCGGTTGGCCTCGCCGCGGGTCAGCACGTGCACGCGCAGGCCTTGTGCCAGTGCCACCTGCGCCGTGAGATGGGCGCTGCCGCCGAAACCGTAGATTCCGAGCGCGCCGCCTGGCGGTACCGCCGCGGAAACCAGTGCCCGGTAGCCGATGATGCCGGCGCAAAGCAGCGGAGCGAGGTGCTCGTCATCGATGCCAGTCGGCAGCGCGTACCCGAACGCCTCGTCTACCAGGCAGAAATCGGCGTACCCGCCTTCGGTGTCCCATCCGGTGAAAGTTGGGGAGGTGCACAGGTTCTCCGCGCCGCGCCGGCAGAACCGGCAACTGCCGTCGGTGCCGCCCAGCCAGGCAACCCCGACACGGTCGCCGACGGCAAACCGGGTGGCACTCTCACCGAGGGCATCTACGACGCCGACCACTTCATGACCAGGGGTAACGTCGGGCCGCTTGGGAAGCAGATCCCCCTCGGCCAGATGCAGATCCGTGCGACAGACCCCGCAGCAGCTGATTCGGATCCTGATCTGCCGGCCGACTGGCGTCGGTATATCCCGTTCTCGGCGCTGGAGAGGTCCGCTATCGATCGGCCCCGGCTGCCGTACGACCCAGGCGTTCATCTGGCCATTCTGACTACTCGGCGGCGACGAAGAAAACCGCTCCGTCCGGACAATGTTTCAGCGAAACCCAATGTTGGTAACGGCTTATTCACAGCGTGACGCGGCAGGATTGAGGCATGACAGTCATCCAGCTCTTGATCACTGGTGCCGCTGTGATCGGCGTCATCGTGATTGTCTTGCTGGCGATCATTCCCTCCCTGCTCGACTTTCCGAGTGGCCAGCACCAGGACCAGTCCGATCCGCCGGCACCGAGCCCGCTGCGGGCCGATGATCACGATCAAGATGTTGATCTAGCAGCCTGAGCCGCCAAGATCGTTTTAGCGCTCGGGCAGGCGCAGCCGTGGATCTTGCACGAGCTTGATCAGGTCACCGGTGTTGATCTTCAGCACCCTTCCAGGTTGGGTGTTGCGAGCGATCACGGTGATCACTTCGTCATCTCTCGGAGAGTACTGAACCTCGATGCCGCCGTCGGCCAGGGACGAATTGGTCAACTGGTAAGAGTTCCCGTCCATGAACTGCACCTGTAGGCACCGTTTGTGGGTGGTCGCCCCGCAGCGTACGGCGAACTTCTGGCTGGTCGCGATTTGTAAGTAGACCTCGGTGGCGCCCTTGTCGAGCCGGAACATCTTGAAGGCGAGCGCACCACCTTCGCCCGCCCAGAAGCTGCGGGTGTCATTGCGATCGTCATAGGAGTAGCCGAAGCCACTGAAGTATCGGCGTTTGGGGTCCAGGTAGGCAGTCGCGACCTCGGCCGTCGTGAACAGGATCTCCCACCGGCACGTCGTAGTCGCCGCGTTGCAGTCTCGAACCGATGCTGTGGGGATCGGCAGCGGAGGTGCGGCCTGGGGAACCGGCGGACGCGTCGGTAACAGCAGGACGGCCGCAACAATGAGCAGCACCGCTGCGGCGACGGCGGCCGAGCCTCGCTGGATCCAGCGGCGGCGAGTGAGCCGGCGACCGTGAGCTACGTCATCAGCGCTGCCATGGGCCTCGGTAAGGTCGTACGGAATGGCGTGCGCGAATTCCTGCGTGAGCAGGTCGAGGCTCGTACGCGCCGGATGTCCGGCCGCCAACAGCGCGTGCCCTTTTTGAAGCAGCTCGAGCACATCGTTCGCGGGCCTCCGGAGGATCTCGGCGATCTGCGTGTCGGCCAGCGCCGCATAGACCTTCAGCACGATGGCGGCTCGCTGGTCGTAGCTGAGCATCGCAAGGTCGGCGACGATCTCATCGACCGCGACGGTAGGCGGGGGCCCGTCGATCAGTTCAATGCGCTCGCCGTGTTCCCAGGGCAGCTGTACCGGCGCACGCGCTGCATCCACCACGGCCCGGAGCGCTTCGAGTCGCGCCGGAGGTGGCTTGGGCCAGGCTCGGTAGAGCTGCGCAAAGACCAGTTGGACGACCCGCTCGGCTTCCCCTGGATCACCCGTGAGGAGATAGGCCGTGGCCTGCATGAGGGGACGTTCCCGCTCCACCACAGCGGCGTACTCCAAATCGCGGATCGCCGGCATACCCTCACCTCTTTGGTTGATCGTAATTCGCAGCCGGGGAGCGGATCGATGCCCTGCGCTAGATGATCTTGCCTGCAGGCGTAAGAATCTGGTTATGACAAGCTTTCGTCGCTATGTAGCGATCGGGGACTCGTCTACCGAGGGCTTGGAAGACCCTGACGGGCAGGGCGGCTACCGCGGCTGGGCAGATCGGCTGGCGCAGCACATCGCCGATGCTCAAGACGAGCCGTTGGAGTATGCCAACCTCGCCATTCGAGGCATGCGCATGAAAGAGATCCGGGTGGGTCAGCTTGATGACGCGCTCGCCATGAATCCAGATCTGATTACCGTTTTCGGTGGGGTCAATGACCTCATTGCTGGTCCCTGCGACTTTGACTCGATTCGCGCCGATTATGTGATCGTCTTTGGCCAAGCGCGTCGCCAGGGCTCGATGGTGCTCAGCTTCACAATGCCGGATCCGACGGCCATCAACCCGCTCGGCAGGTATTGGCGAGACCGGGCCGCGAAGCTGAACGACATCGTCCGAACTGAGGCCCAGCGTTACGGAGTCCTGGTGATGGATTTTGAGCAGTATCCCGTGGCTACCGATCCGCGACTGTGGTTTGAAGATCATCTGCACGGCAACGAGCTCGGCCACCAAACGGTCGCGGCCGCGCTGGCCTGGCGGCTGGGCGTCGACGGCTTCGATGAGGGCTGGGCAGAGCTTCCTGATGCCGAGTTGGCGCTGCCCAAGGGTCGCGAGAAGCTGCGGAGCGATCTGGATTGGACCCGGCACTATGTGGCGCCCTGGCTCAGTAAGGGCATCCGCGGCATCCGGCAAGGGCGGGGAGTTCAGCGCAAGCGGCCCATTCCAACTGTGGTGCCAAAGTCAACGGTCCGAGCCGTCTAGGGTCGGCCCCGCCTAGGCGAACAGCGCCTGGCCGACGTACCCGCCCTGTGCAATACCAGGCGGAATCGCGAAGAGCGCCGAGCCGGTGTGTTGCAGGTACTCACTCAGTCCGTCACCCAGACCGAGCTTCATCTGGATCGGGATGAAATGGGTACGCGGGTCCCGGACGTAAGCCAGAAAGAACAGCCCCGCATCCATGCGGCCCAGGCCGTCACTGCCATCCACGAGGTTGTAACCGCGGCGCAGCATTTTGGCGCCGCCGTTGTTGCTTGGATGCACCAGGCGCACGTGGGCATCGGCCGCCATCATCGGTTCGCCGTCACTGCCCTTGAGCTGAAAGTCAGGCTGACTGAACTCGGCGCCGCCCGACAACGGCGCCCCCTCGGCCTTGGTCCGGCCGATGACTCGCTCCTGTTTACTCAGCGGCTGCCGATCCCAGGTTTCGACCGTCATATTGATCCGGCGTACGACCAGGTACGAGCCGCCAGCCAGCCAGCGGCCGCTGATGTCAGCATCGGCCGGCACCCAGACATGCCGATCAACGACAGCCGGCTCTTCGGCCTTGACGTTCATCGTGCCGTCCTTGAAGCCCATCAGGTTCCGGGGCGTTGACTGGCTGGTCGATGTCGAAGAAGTCCGGCCAAAGCCCAGCTGTGACCACCGCAGAGCGGCCCGTCCGAACGCGATCCGGGCCAGATTGCGTACTGCATGCACGGCGACCTGCGGGTCATCAGCACACGCCTGAATGCAGAAGTCGCCGTCCGACCGTTGTGGATCGAGCTTGTCAGCGGGGAAGTGCGGGAGTCGCTGGAGTGCATCGGGTTGCCGGTCAGCGAGCCCGAACCGATCCTTGCCGTCCTGTCGGAACAGCGTTGGTCCAAACCCGAAGGTGATCGTGAGGCCCGCCGGGGCCAGCTCCATAGCCTCGCCGGTGTCGTCCGGCGGTGCGGCGTACGGGCCCGACGTCGGGCCGAGTTCGCCGGCTGCGAGGCCCCGCGTCATGCGGGCGGCCGCCGCGGTCCAGTCCTTGAGGAGCTGCACCAACTCTTCGCGAGAATCTGTGATCACATCGAAGGCGGCGAAGTGCAGTCGATCTTGAACCGGAGTAATGATGCCTGCCTGATGCTCGCCGTAGAAGGGATAGGTACGCGTGCCGGCCTGCTGCGCTGCCGCAGCGCTCTGCTCGCTCCCCAGCGCAAATCCACCAGCAGCTCCTGCCGCCAGTCCGGCGAGACCCGCCCCCGCAGTGCCGAGTAACCCACGCCGGGAGACCAACGAGTTAGACAACTGCGGCGGCCAGCTTGGACAGCGGCTCGGACAGCGCGTTCACCGCATTGGACAGTTCCTTGATCTCCGCTTGAGTGAGATTGTCGTAGGTCTTGAATCCGTCACCCTGCCGCTGCGCGTCGAGCAGCGCCTGCACCGTGACGAACTCGGCAGCGATCTGGCTCTCAAGATCAGGGTCGCGCTCCTTGAGCAGCGGACGGAGGCCTTCGAAAGCCACCGAAGCGCCTTCGACGTTTGCCTGGAAGTCCCACAGGTCGGTACGCGACCAGTACTCCTCTTCGCCGGTGATCTTGCCCGTCGCCACCTCGTCGAGCAGACCACGTGATCCGTTGGCGATCTCATCGGCACTGAAGTCGAGCTTCGGGACCCGATCATGGAGAATCGCCGTGTTCTTCACAAGATCAGCGGAGTACGCCGCGCGCTCGGCCTTGCTGAGCGGCTGGTAATTCTTGGCCCGCGCCGGCCAAAGATCTTTTTCGAGCCGGTGCCAGCCGGTCCACCTCTGGCCCGGCTCAAGATCAGCTTCCCGAAGGTCGAGCTTGGGATCAAGATCACCGAATGACTCCGCGACCGTCTCGATCCGCTCCCAAGGCATCCGGGCGACCGGATAGAGGGCTCGCGCCTTATCGTCCTTGCCTGCCGTATACGCAGCCACGAACTTCGCCGTCATCGCCACCAGCTGCTGGGTCTGGTCCTCGACGTACTCGCGATAACTTTCGTTTGCCTGCTTCACCAGCTCGGCACTGCTGACCTCAGAACCCTGCTGCCCATCGCCGGAATCTGACACCGAGAAGGGTGCCCGGATTCCGTCGCCGGCCATCCCAGGTTTGCATGCCGTGATGTAGTTCCCCGGTTCGACCTTAAGGACCAGCTCCCGAGTAATGCCCGGACCGATGTTCTCCACCTCGCCGACGATGCGCTTGCCGTCCTCGGCGTAAAGGTAGAACTCCGTCACCTTCGTGCCGCCGTTGGTTACCGCAAAGGTGAGCGTGCCCGAGGGCGCGTTGGTGGCCGAAAGCTTGCACTCCGCATCGGTCGCCTGCACGGTTAAGGCGCGCGGATTGGGACTTGCCGCGGCGCCTGGATCCTCGGTAGCGGTGGTGTTGTCGGTGCATCCAGCCAGCAGCGGGAGGCCGAGGATGGCGCACGTCGAGGCGAGGCTGAGGCTGCGGCGTACTGGCATGGCGAAGTCGCCAGCCGTTCGGCTGGGGCGGCTCATGATCATTTCCTTCCGGAGGCCCCAACGGGCTCGGGAGTTGGACGGGAGGGCGCGTGCCTGCGCTGTCGTTTCTGATAAAGGAAGATCGTCATTGTTGGGATGAAGTAGAGCAGCCACGCGGCCGCCTCGAGGACAGTGGTCGCGGGCGAGAAGTTGAACACGCCCTTCAGCAGCGTTCCGTACCAGGAGGTTGGCGGGATGGCGGCGGAGACGTCAAACGCCAGGTTGTTCAAACCCGGCAAGAATCGCGCTTCCTGCAGATCATGCACGCCGTACGCCAGCACGCCCGCCGCGATGACGATCAAGAAGGCGCCGGTCCAGGTGAAGAATCGGCTCAAGTTGATCTTCAGGGCGCCGCGGTAGATCAAGTAGCCCAGCACGACCGCGACCATCAATCCAAGCGCGGCGCCAAGCAGTGGGCCAGCAGTGCTGCCGGTGTTCTGCGCTGCGGTCTGAGTTGCGGCCCAGAGAAACAGCGCGGTTTCGAGGCCCTCACGACCGACAGCCAGCAACGCGACAATGACCAACGACCATCGGCTTGCCTCGGCGGCTTTGTCGATCTGGGACCGCAGTTCCCCGGAAAGAGAGCGTGCCGCCTTGGCCATCCAAAAGATCATCCAGGTGACGAACGCGACCGCCACGATGGAGAGCAGGCCGCCGATTAGTTCCTGGGCCTCGAAGGTAAGGCCCTTGGGTCCGAAGGTGAGCGCGGCGCCGAAACCGAGGGAGATCGCGACGGCGATGGCTACGCCGAGCCAGATCTGCGGTAGCAGCTGACGGCGGCGGGATTTCACCAAGTAGGCAATGAGGATGCTGACGATGAGCGCGGCCTCTAGGCCCTCTCGTAAGCCAATCAGGAAGTTGGCTAGCATCTCTCCTCGATTCCCCCGGGTGGTCCGTCGTGCCCCCGCCTCGCCGAACTGCACCGCTGCCGTCAGCGTAAGTGAGGCTTGCCTAACTTAAGTCAGCCTAACCTTCCTCCGCAAGGCAGTCAGCCAAAAATTGGCTGAGCTCTGTGTCACACGCCCAGGCGAAGCGCTCATAAGTGTCAGTGCAGGGTTCCGCCGAGGGTGATCATGAGTAGCCGTTCGAGCCGCTCGCGTACGACGTGGTCGGGGAGATCGGTGCGGTGATGGATCAGCGCGGTAATGATCTGAGTCGGGTCGGGTAGGAATCCCAGGATGTCACTGACCGCCCAGAAGATGTGCGCATCATGATCATCATCGAGGATGCCGCCGTGCCATCGGTAGCAGTACGAGAAGGCGTCAGCGCTCTCGAAGTCATGGAGCATCGCGAAATTTGCTCGGGAGTGCATCACATCGAGGTCAGGAGGTCCCCAAGAGGTCTCTGCCCAGTCGATCACCCCGGTGATCCGATCGCCCTCCCACAGGATGTTTCCGGGGTGGAAGTCGCGGTGTACCAGCCCATGTCTGCTCGATGGCGGACCTTGGTTGAAAATGTCAATCGCGCGTCGCCAGAGATCCGGTCGAGACGTCCAGGTTGGCACGTCAAGATCATCTGGAGTCCAGAACTCGTACGGTCGCGGCCGCAGATTATCCTCCACCGGTGTGCCGTGAATGATCACGGCGATTTTCGCGAGTTCGTCGATGGCGTCGAGATTCAGCGGCCCAAGCCGGACGCGGCCGGGGAGTCGGGTGGTGATGTTGGCATACTCGCCGGCCTTGCTGCCATCGGGGTCGGAGGCGATCAACTGCGGCACCGGAAGGCTGGAGCCCTCCATTAGACGGCAGCCCAGCGCTTCACAGACGACGTGCTGGCGGCCGATTTCACCCCAGCGCTCGACGGAGACATAACGCAAGATCACGGGGTCTCCATCACGCAGATGAATCGCTGAAATCGTGTCGGTACGACCCCCGCCGACCGGCTCTATCGCAATGATCTCAGAGTCGAGGTGATCTTGAGCCCAGGCCCGAACGCGCTCGGGAACCGCCCGGGCAGGCGAGGTGTCGTCCGGCCTCCTCCAGGGATCACGCGGTCCGTGTCCGATGAGGGAACCAGCTGTCAACTCACCACCAGCGCGCGACGTCGTAGCAGCTCGCCAGTCGCGTACCGGCCGATTTGGTATGTCGCGATGCCATCCATCACTGCACTCACTCCGCCGCCCATTAGCGGTAGCCGCTTGACGAGCGCCAAGGCGAAGTTCTTTCCGGCGATGCGAGCCGCAAGGTCTGTGATCACCTCATCGGCCACCACGTTGTCGAGATCGGGGTCGAAGATAGGTGCGGTTGCCACGGCCATTGGAGAGGTGGGGAGCGAGCCCTCCGCAATGTGCTTGGCTACCTGCTCGCCGCCCATTAAGCACATCACCAGTGCGGTACGAACCCGATTGTCGTCAAGGTCGTAGCCTCGCAGATGCGCGATTGCCGCGACCATCCGAACCTGGACGATCGCAACGCCAGTGATATTGGCCGGTATGGCTACCGGTAGCGCGGCCAGACCCCCAATGTTGGTGACAAAACCTTGTGCCGAAGCGAGACCAATGTGGTGGTCGATGATCGAGGTGATCGCGTCGTCGATCGAGCCGCCGTGTCGCTGCAGGTGGCGGGCGGCTGCAGCCTTAGCGCTGGGCATCCGGCCGTACCCATCGATGGCGATCTCAAGGACCTGGCGTAGCGCACCGCCGGCTCCTTGCGCTGTGACCAGATTGGCCACAGGCGTAATCACTGTGGCGATCCTGCGGCGCATTTCCTGCGCTGACGCCATCAGACCTCCAAACACTCTGCTTGCGCACCAGCGTACGTGGATGTCGTCCCTGCAAGTCAGGGACAACCCCGAGGCAGCCATGACATCGCCAGCCTTGGCATCGGTGGGAGTATGCCGAGATGGACTCCCCTTTCGGATCGCCGGAGCTGTGGCGGCATGACGACTTGATTGGGGTGTCGCGGGTTTTCAATGAGGAGCTGGCTCTGGAGGCGTACCGCTGCGGTGCTTTTCCCATGCCGGCGCAACCGGGATTGATGGGCTGGTACTCACCGCTGGAGCGGGCGATCCTGCCGCTGGATGGACTGCGGGTGACTCGCTCGTTGCGAAAGTCTGTACGCCGCTACGAGATCCGGATTGATTCCGCGTTCGACGATGTCTTGGACGGCTGCGCAGACCGCCGGCGGCCAAGCGGATGGATCAATCGCGACATCCGCCGCGTTTATCGGCGGCTCTATAAGCGCGGGGTGGTCCATACGGTTGAGGCATGGACAGCGGGCGGCGAACTTGCCGGCGGCCTGTATGGAGTGAGCATCGCGGGTCTATTTGCTGGGGAGTCGATGTTCTATCGACCTGGCGTCGGGCGTGACGCATCCAAGGTCGCGCTGATAGCGCTGGTGGATCTGCTCCGGCGGGCGGGCGCTGACGGCCGGCTGCTGGATGTGCAGTGGCTGACGCCCCATCTGGAATCGCTCGGCGCGGTAGCGCTGCCGCGTGAGGAATACCTGCGTCGGCTTTCGGTTGCCCTCGAGCTGCCGCCGCCGGCCTGGGCGGGCGCCAGCCCGGGCCATCCATAATGGGCGCATGCCGGAGATGCCTGAGGTGGAGTCGCTCGCGCGGTTCTTGACTGAGAAGTGTGTCGGGCATCCGATCGATCGCATCGAGCTTGTGGCCTTTAGCGCGCTCAAGACCTACGATCCGCCGCTGTCGGCCCTGCACGGCCTGGAGATCGAGTCGGTGACCCGACGCGGCAAGTTCCTTGACATTTCCGCGCAAGGTCTGCATCTGGTCTTTCACCTGGCCAGAGCCGGTTGGTTGCGCTGGCGCGACTCCTTGCCTGATGCGCCCGCCCGGCCGGGTAAGGGTCCACTTGCCTTGCGCCTACGACTCGATGATGGCTCGGGTTTCGACCTCACCGAGGCGGGGACTCAACGCAAGCTCGCCGTCTATGTCGTGACAGATCCGATGTCCATTCCGATGGTTGCAACACTGGGACCGGATCCACTGACCGATGAGTTTGATCAAGCAGCGCTCGCCGGACTCCTCGCCAAGGCTGGCCGGGCCCAGCTGAAAGGCGTGCTCAAAGATCAACGGACGGTCGCCGGTATTGGAAACGCGTACTCCGACGAAATCCTGCATGCCGCCAAGCTGAGCCCGTTCAAGCCGTCGAACTCCCTCACCGAGGCCGAGATCAGCACGCTGTTTGCGGCGATCAAGGATGAGTTGGCTGATGCCATCAAGCGAGCCGATGGTCTGGCCGCGAAGGATCTCAAGGGGGAGAAGAAGTCGGGCTTGCGGGTGCATGGGCACAAAGGAGAAAAATGCGACGTCTGCGGCGACACCATTGCCGAGGTGTCCTTCGCCGACTCGTCGCTGCAGTACTGCCCGACCTGTCAGACCGGTGGCAAAAAGCTCGCTGACCGGCGGCTCTCGAAGTTGTTGAAGTAAATCATGTCCAGCGGTGGGAGTCAGGCGGCGCTGTTCGAGTCGCTCTGCGATGAGTACGCCGGAAGGGATGGCGTAACTGTGCCCGAGGGCGCGAGCGGCTTTGGATCCAACGCGATCAAGATCAATAAGTCGATCTTTGCAATGCTGGTCAACGACCGGCTGGTCGTGAAGCTACCCGCTGCCAGGGTCGCCGAGCTGATCTCAGCCGGTGACGGCGTGCCGTTCGATGCTGGAAAGGGTAAGCCAATGAAGGAATGGGTCGGTCTGACGGCGGACGATGCCACCGCCAGGGAGCTAGTTGCCGAAGCCATGGCGTTCGTCGGAAAGCGTTGAGGGCCCCATGGGTCGTTTTGACGGTTGTGCGGCGAAACGACCCCAGGATTTAGAGTGGACGTGATGTTTGGAAACCAGGTGCCGGCCGTGCAGCCAAGCGAGGCCGCCGCGCGGGTGGCTGATGGCTGGATGCTCCTTGACGTACGCACCGACGACGAGTGGGCCGACGGTCGCATCGCCGGCTCGGTGCACATTCCGATGGACCAGCTCATGCAGCGCCTCGACGAGGTCGGGGGCCGGGTCGTCTGCGTCTGCGCAGTGGGTGCTCGTTCCGCTCGCGTTGCTCAGTTCCTCAATTCCCAGGGTCGTGAGGCGGTCAATCTCGACGGCGGCCTCTACGCCTGGGCGAGTACCGGGCTCCCCATCGAGGCCTGACGCCGACGTCAACATGCCACGCTGCGTGGGATGTTGGAGCTGTCCATGGGGTGCATGCCATGTACAGCGCGAGCAACCTGGGTACAGCTTCGCCTGGGTGTTAGCGTGAGGCTTGCCAAAGGAAACCTTCGGGAGCTCACACCTCATTGGTGGGCTGAGAGGGCGGAGTGCGTACGAGAGCGCGGGTCCGCCGACCGACCGAACCTGACCGGGTAATGCCGGCGTAGGGAGCCTGCGATGTCTGTCACATCCAGTCAAACCAGCACCACTGAAACCGCCGAGGGCACATCGCGCGAGGCACCGCTCACCCTCACCACCGAGCCGCCCAGGCCGCTGCGATTCAGCGACCAGCTAGCGCTCTGGGCCAATCTCGGGATCAGTCTGTTTGGGCCGATCACCGGAGCCTTGATTGCAACGACCGCCGGATCTGTCGGGCTCGCGATCGGAGCGATTGTCGTTGGCTGTGCGCTTGGTGCAGCCCTACTTGGAGCCTCAGCGATTTTCGGCACAGCCACCGGCGCACCCGCCATGGTCACCCTCCGGGGTCTGGTGGGCCGGCGCGGCTCCGTCGTGCCCACGGTACTCAACATTGCGCAAAACATCGGCTGGGCGACCATGGAGATCATCGTGATCTCCACGGCAGCGGTAGCTGTGCTAGGACAATCCTGGCGCTGGCCTTTCGTGATCTTGGCCGGGTCAGTTGCGACCTTGATGGCGGTACGCCCGCTGGGCAGCGTACGGCTGCTGCGCAAGGTCATGGTCTGGCTCGTGCTCGTTGCCTCGGTGTATTTGTTCGTGCAGGTGCTGTTACAGCCGCGCCAGTCGATCCCGCAAGACTCCGTACTTGGCTTCTGGCCGGCTGTTGATCTTGCGGTAGCTGGAGTGGTCTCGTTCGCGCCGTTGGCAGCCGATTACAGCCGGCACTCGCGGACTCGCAAGGCCGCCTTCTGGGGGGCATCGCTCGGTTACGGCCTCGCCGCGGTTGCCTACTACGCCCTGGGCGTCTTTGCGGTCCTCAATCTCGGAGCGAGTGATGTGATCACCGCGCTGGTCACTCTTCCCGCAGGTGCGATTGCCATCGCGATCTTGCTCGTCGATGAGGTCGACGAAGCCTTTGCGAACGTCTATTCGACGACGATGTCGCTGCACAACATCGTGCCGCATCTCGACCGGAGAGTCATGGCGGTGATCATCGGCGTAATTGCAACGCTGCTGGCCGGCCTGCTGGACCTTGGCCAATACCAGTCCTTCTTGTTCTTGATCGGCTCGGTCTTCGTACCGCTCTACGCAGTCGCAACGGTCGACTTCTTCGTTGTCAGCCGCCAACACTGGGATGTCTCTGAAACCTCGAAGCTGCGAGCTGCGCCAGCCATCTCCTGGGCCTGCGGATTCGTCGCCTACCAGCTGGTCTATCCCGGCACTGTGCCGGGCTGGGCCGACTTCTGGACCTGGGTCGATGAGCAGATCGGCTTCACCCCACCCAGCTGGCTGGGCTCCTCGGTGGCGGCGATACTGGTCGGCGGATTCGTCATGTTGGCCAGCGGTTTACTACTGCGTTACCGTCGCGTCGCCACGACGTGACACTTTTCCGACCGTGCCAGCTGCCGAAGGTTCTCCCGTCCTGATCGCCCACCGCGGCTTCTCGGCGCGGCATCCGGAGATGACCAAGGCGGCCTACCAGGCGGCGATCGAGTGGTCGTACGAGACCGAGATTCCGCTCGGTCTGGAGTGCGACGTGCATTTCAGCGCTGATGATGAGCTGGTGTGTCTGCATGATTTGACTTTGGATCGGACGTCTACCAGCTCCGGCCCGGCCTACGAGCGCTCGGTGTCGGAGCTGAAAGAGGTGGATTTCGGTTCGCGGAGGGTGACCGATCCGATGCCAGAGCAGCGCGAGCTCGTTACGCTCCGGGAACTGATGATCATGGTCCGCGACGCCCGGCAAGATCATGTGCCGGTCAGCCTCGTGATCGAGACCAAGCACCCCAATGATCGTGGACGCGAGGTCGAGGAACGGGTTGCGGCAATGCTCGCCGAGTTCGGCTGGAATCAGCCTGATGCACCAATCCGGCTGATCTCGTTTTCGGTCAAGGCGGTCAAGCGTTTCGGCTGGCTGCTTCCAGGGCTAGAGCGCACGCTGCTCATCGAAAATGATCTTGGTAAGTGGCGCGACGGCCGGCTGCCGGATGGGGTACGTGTTGTCGGGCCAGATCTGGCGCTGATCAAGGATGATCCGGAGTTCGTCAGCCGATCGCTGCAGAAGGGTCACGAGGTGCATGTCTGGACGGTGAACGAGCCCGAAGACGTCCGCTTCTGTCGTGATCTTGGAGTGACGGGTTTCATTACCGACTACCCGGATCGAGTCGCCGCGATCCTGGTGGAGTAACCAGCAGGCCGCAATCAGCATCCGGTAGCTGCGAGCAGCGTGCGGCAAGCCTCTCGCATCCGCGCTGCGGACAGCGTCGTGATTTGCCGTCGGAATGCATCTTTGGGCAAGGTATGCAGATTGTCGAAGTTGGCCACACAGACGGTTGGCACACCATCACCGATCGGCGTCAGCTCAAGCTCTGAAACGAGCCCGCGAACGGTCCTCGTGAGCGCTGCGACTACGACAGCGCCGATCCGGTCAGCGACCGGGGCTCTCGTGAGCACTAAGACGGGACGATCCCCACCAGGCGCAGCGGCAAACCAGATTTCACCGCGCTGCATCGGCCCAGTCGGCCCAGTCCTCGGCGGGACCCCAGTCTTCGATCTCAGTCAGCGCTACCTCGTCAGCCGTCATCGGCTGTTGTTCCCAAATGTCAGCGTCGTTCTCGCTAGCCAGTGCGGCCAGATGGCGGCGCAGAGCCTCCCGGAGCAAGTCAGATCTGGCGACGCCGAGCCGCTGTGCCCAGAGCTCGGTCTGTTGCGCGTCGGCTTCATCAACCCTGAAGCTCAGCATTGTCATACACCAATGCTACGCCGTCATACAAGGTTCGCGTACGCGCGGTGAGGCCGTGCCCTTCGACTGGCTCAGGGCACATTCGCACGTACTTGATCCCGGACGATCGGGCAGGACATGCACCGCGGTCCGCCGCGACCCGAGCCAAGCTCCGAACCCGCGATCGCGATCACCTCGATGCCCTCCTCGGCGAGACGCTGATTCGTCTCCACATTCCGTTCGTACGCGACGGCGACCTTCGGCTCGATCGCCAACGTGTTATTGCCGTCATCCCACTGCTCCCGCTCAGCGGTGACAGGATCCAGCCCGGTGTCAATGAGCCGAAGTTGATCAATGCCCATCGCCCGCGCCGCCGCCTCCAGAAAGGGCGCCGGCTCATCGATTACAAGATCGGAATCGCTGCCTGGCCGGACCGCGATCGCCGACAGGTGATGCGCGACATTGGGATACATCACCACGGCGTCGACATCGACCATGGTGCAGATCGTGTCCAGATGCATGGTGGCGCGGTCTTGGCTGATCGGCACCGCGAGCACAGTATGCGCGAGCCCCAGTCCGAACACCGTACGCGCCAACCGCTCCGCGCCTGAGGGGTGAGTTCGTTCGCCCACGCCAACCGCAAGTACCCCGTCGGCGAGCGCCAAGACGTCGCCGCCCTCCAGAAACTCCTCATGCCACCCGTGGATCCGCTCCACCCCGCTGAAGCGCGGATGGAATGCGTAGATCAGATCGGTCAGTTGGGTTTCGCGACGCCGCGCCGGCATCGCCAAAGAAGTGATCGTCACCCGATCACCGATCCATACGCTCGAATCCCGAGTGAACAGCAGGTTCGGCAGCGGATCGATCAAGAAGTCTTGTGGTCGATAGAGCGCTGCGACCAAACTGCCGCTGCCGGCTATCTCGTCATTTCGCAGCCCAGCCATCAAGACCTCGGCTAGCTCCTGTGGATCAAGATCAGCAAGATAACGCAGCAGAAAGTTACGAAGCGTAATCCCCAATCGGATGTCGGACAGTACGTCCTCCAGCGCCTTCGCCCGCGCCGCCGGGTCGGCCAAGGTCTCGATCAACAGCGTTCTCAGATAGAGGACCTCAACGCCGCGGCTGCGTAGCGTCTCCGCGAACCCGTCGTGCTCTTCCTGTGCTCGGTCGACCCATGGCAGCCCGTCAAACAGCAAGGTGTCGTTGTTGCGTGGCGTCAACCGCTTCAGTTCGTTGCCAGGGCGGTGCAGCAGCACCGTACGCAACCGCCCGACCTCGGTCCATACTCCGGGCGCAGTGACGACCTCCGTAGACATGACGGTGAGATTACCGATTCCTAGAACTCCGCGAGGCAGGCACTGTTCGCGGATTAGCCTTGGCGGGGTGAGCTCCGAGAAGTCCCATGTCGCGTGCGTCATCCCGGCAAAGGACGAGGAGCAAAGAATCGCCGCCACCGTAACCGCAGCAAGAGATCTTCCAGGAGTCGAGATCGTGATCGTTTGCGATGACGGCAGCAGTGATCGGACGTCGCAGCAGGCGGCCGGCGCCGGTGCGATCGTCGTCTCCCATACCCACAATCGTGGCAAGGCGGCCGCGGTCGAATCGGCAGTCAACGGCCTCGGCGTGATCGAGCAGCGCGACAAGCGTCCGGAAGCCGGAACCCTGCTGCTCTTGGATGCCGACCTCGAGGAATCCGCTACCAACTGCGAGCCCTTGATCTATCCGGTAGTAAACGACGAAGCAGACCTAACGATCGCGGTATTGCCAGCTCAGCGGACCGCCGAAGGACAGAATCCGGGCGGCTTCGGTCTGGTAGTGAACACCGCGCGACGGGGTATTGCCGAGCTGACCGGCTGGACTCCGCAGGCACCCTTGTCCGGTCAGCGGTGCCTGACGAGGCGAGCGTTCGAGCTTGCCAGTCCACTGGCTGCCGGCTGGGGCATGGAAGTAGGGATGACCATCGACGCGTTGCGGGCTGGCTTGCGAGTATCCGAGATCGAGATCGACTTGACGCACCGCGCCACTGGCACCGACCTCGGGTCTCAGCTGCATCGGGCAGCCCAGCTCCGCGACGTCACTCGTGCGCTCACGGCCCGGGGCCTGGTTCAGGCCCGACTCAAAGACCTGAAAGAATCCGGCGGCGTCACTGGCGTCTTTAAGCGACTCCGAGGTAAGCAGGCATGAATCGATGACGGCGACTAATCGCAAGCGCCGAAGCGGCAATCCGGCCAAAGCGCCGCAGCCCCGATATCGGCCAGGCGTCTGGCATCGCAATCACCAGTTCGCATTATTCGGCATCGTGGCCGCCACGGCTCTGACCTTGCTCGCCGGATTCCTCGGTCCCTCAGCCGTCACGCTCACTCTTGGCCCACGGCACTCTTATCTGCCGCCCTGGTATCTCCCTGCCGGAGTTGTGCAGCCCAACGAGTGGTTCGTGTCGATCTTGATCTGGATCGCGATCCCCCTTGGCGCAGTCGGGCTCTGGGTCGGGCTGCGCGCCATGGCCGATGGCTGGAGACCTAAGTTCAAAAAGATCTTTGTGCTCGGCACCGTACTCAGTCTGCTTACCGCCTGCGTACCGCCGATGACCTCGGCCGATGTCTTGATGTACGCGGCATACGGCCGGTTGCAGGCGATCGGGCGCGACCCCTACGACATCACGCCGGCGGAGGTGTTCCGAAGTCAGTTCGATCCGGTGCTGCGCTGGACCGAGCGGCCATGGCAGGACACGCCGAGTGTTTACGGGCCGATCACGTCCTGGACGCAGTTGATCGCCAACAAGTTCGGTGGCGAGAACATGCACGACATCGTGTTCTGGCTGCAGATCTTCGCGGTGGTGCCGTTCATCCTGGCCTGCGCCGGCGTGGTAATGCTGGCCCACGGCGACCCCCGGCGGCAGGGGCGCGCGGCGCTGTTGACTATTGCGAACCCGTTGTTGATCTGGGCAGTGGTTGCGGGAGCACATAACGAGGCGCTGGCAGTGATGTTCGCGGTTGCCGGTCTGCTGTTCATGCGCAAGAACGCCTTCGTCGCCGGCCTCGGCATCGGGCTTGCCGGATGCGCCAAGGTAAGCATTGGGCTTTGGGGTCTCGCCATGTTGTGGGCGTACCGGCGGGAACCCAAGAAGGCACTACTGCTCTGCCTTGGCACCGCGGTCCCGATGGGCCTGGCGTACGTGCTGTGGCAGCCGACCGCTTTCTTGCAGTCGCTGCGTAACGGCGGCTATGTCTCAGTCGGGTCGTGGGCCAATCCGCTCTATCGGCTCCTTGACGTCTTTATGACCGGATACCACGCGAAGGTCGTGGTGGGCGTCATCTCCTACATTGGCTTGATCATCATCGCCTGGATGCTCTCTCGGGTGGTGCCCTGGACTGCTGCGCCGGGGCTGGACAAAGATGCCGATCTTCGGCGTGACCCACTCACCATCGGCCTGCGTACGGCGCTGATCTTGTCGGTCGCATGGTTGATCACCTCGATGTACACCTTGTCCTGGTATGACCTACTTGCCTGGGCGCCCCTTGCGGTGCTCGCGGCGAGCAAGCTCGACAAGATCATGGTGATCAGGGGCGCGGCGTTGTCTATGGCGTACGTGCCGGGGCGGGCGATCGATATGGGCGATGCCCTTGACTTCACTGCGACTCGGATGCGGGACACCATCTCGCCGATCATTCAGATGGCGATGGTGCTTGCGGTGATCTTGTGGTGGCGCCAGCCGGATCGTCCGGAGCTCTTCCCCTTTAAGAAGGCGAAGGCTCAACCAACGACATCGCCGCCGCGCTTGCCCGAGTCCCGACCAGCCGCGGCCAACGTACAGCCGCCTCGCAGTTCGCCGCCCAAGGCGGCGCGCTCACAGACCGCCGTGCCGGTCAAGGAGCTGGCATCGCGGCGTAAGAGTTGATCTCGGTACGCAGCGCAGCCTTGGTTTCTGGGCTGGCGAATGACGCCTCGACGGCGGCGAGAGCCAACTCAGTCAGGCATTCTTCGTCGAGGTCCAGCAGACGGGCTGCGATGGCGTACTCGGCATTGAGGTCGGTGCCGACCATTGGCGGATCATCGGTGTTGATCGTCACCGTCACGCCGCTTGCCACCAGCTCGCGGATTGGATGATGATCAAGGTCCGGCACTACGCGTAATGCCACGCTGGAGGTTAGGCAGATATCCAAGGCGACCTTGTGCTCTATCAGGTAGTGCAGCAGGGTCGCATCCCTCACGGCTGTATTGCCATGCTCAATGCGCTCCGCGCCTAGGCTGATCAAGGCGTCCCACACCGTCTCTGGGCCGGTGGTCTCGCCAGCATGCGGTACGCTCCGCAGCCCCGCGGCGCGAGCTCGGTCGAACTGATCACGAAACATGGAGCGGGGAAAGCCGCGCTCCGATCCGCCGAGTCCGAAGCCGACCAGCCCGGGAACCTCATGATCAAGAGCGACCGATGCTGTCACTTCGGCTGCCGGGATTCCGAAGTCTGCTGGGATATCAAAGATCCACCGCAGCTCTAGATCGTGATCACGATGCGCCGCCTGGCGGGCGTCTTCAATCGCCTCCAGAAACGCCTCAGCTGGCAGATCGTCGCTTATCGAGATGTAAGGGGTCACAGTCAGCTCGGCATAGCGGATGTTCTGCGCGGCCATGTCTGCCGCGACCTCGTAGGTAAGCAGGCGTACATCCTCGGCCGTCTTGATCAGTCCGACAACGTCGAGATAGTTCCGGATGAAATGCGCGAAGTCATCGAAGATGAAGAACTTCGCCAGCTGATCAGGATCGCTCGGCACGATGCCGGGATGCCTGGCGGCCAGTTCCGCCACAGCTCGAAGCGGCACCGAACCGACGTGGTGGACATGCAACTCAGCCTTGGGAAGACCGGCTATAAAGCTTTCAGCGACCGCCACGCGGCACAGTCTCTCACGGAACCACGGCAAATTATGAGCATGCTAATGTATGTGCATGCCTCTAGAGCATCGTCTTCAGATTCTTCTTGACGACGAACGTCACCGGCGTATCTCAGCGATCGCGCGGGAACGCGGTGTCTCAGTAGCTACAGTCGTTCGGGAAGCGATCGATCGCGGTGCTAGCGAGGGGCCGGGCAAACGACAGTCGGCGGTCCGGCGACTGCTCGACGCGCCCGACATGGCGGTGCCAGACGTGGCTGCGCTGCACAATGAGCTCGACGAGTTGCGCGGGCACCGCGCTGGATGATCGTTCTCGACACGACAGTCTTGGTGTATGCCAAGGGCGCCGATCACGCGCTCCGCGATCCATGTCGATCTTTACTGGTTGCTATCGCCGCGGGCGAAATCCAGGCAACCACGTCAGTAGAGGCGATTCAGGAGTTCGTGCACGTACGGGCGCGGCGACGAAGTCGCATTGATGCGGCAGCCCTCGGTCGTGATTACGCCCAGCTCCTGGCGCCCCTGCTGACAATCTCGGCACGGGACCTCCGCACTGGGCTCGCACTCTTCGAGGCCGATGACCGGCTCGGCGCATTTGATGCCGTGCTCGCGGCGGCAGCGATTGCGGTCGGCGCTGAAGCGCTGGTCTCGGCAGATCGGGCATTCGAGTCCGTCCCGGGAATCGCGCATGTCGTTCCGAATGCCGCTGGGATAGCGAAACTGCTGGCCGAGTAGCCTGCTGCATGCGGCTCTTCGAAAGATTGTGCGCGCTTCACCTCTGAACTCACCGGTCGATCGCGCACGATCTTTTTCGATCAGCCAAAGCGGCGGGCGGAGGCCTCCTGCTCGGCTTGGCGGCGGAGGGCCAGGATCAGCGGCTCGATCAGCACCGTGCCCAGCACTACATATCGCACGGCCGCGCTGGGGGAGTCGGTCGGCACGTTATCGAGCTCGAATTCGGCGATCTGACGCATGTGCTCGGTATAGACATCGAGCGCACCCTCGGGGAGTTCGAAACCCGCCTCGTCGAGGGCGCGGAGTGCGGCCTCTAGATCCGGCTGGTCAAGCGTGGTCGCCGCCACACCGAGCAGCTCATGAAATGACTCTGGTGGTTCCTCGATCGCCTTGATCACCCGATGGGCTGCAGCAACCGATAGTCCGCCCGGACCCAGGAGCGCCCGGATGAGTCGCAGACGAGCCACATGGCTCTCGTCGTACTGAGCCTGAGTGGCAGCGGTCCGAACCCCGTCCTGCAGCAGGTTCTCACGGAGATAGAACTTGATCGTCGCGATCGGGACGCCGGTCTGGGATGACAGTTCAGAAATTCGCATGCCTGCTCCACTTGCTATTGGATAGTGCCACTCCCTAATATTAGAGAGTAGCACTCTCTAACTGGAGGATCTCATGGCTGAAGTGATTCCGGGTCGAATGACTCATGACTATGACGGCGATCTTGTCGTATTTCTGATCGGGATGCGCATCAACAAGCCATGGCGCCCAGACCGCTGGCTGCCAACTTTCTTGGCAATGGGGCCGATGCTGGCCGAGTTGTCCAAAGACAAGGACTCCGGCCTGTTGGGTTACAGGGTGACCTTCGGTGCCGGAGGGCCGCTTCTCGTGCAGTACTGGAGCTCACACGAGAAGCTGTACGCGTACGCGAATGATCGCAATGCGGCCCACCGCCCGGCCTGGGCGGCATTCAATCGAAGGGCGCGCAAGGCTCCGGGTGCGGTCGGCGTCTGGCACGAAACCTATGTCGTCGAGCGAGCCGAATCCATCTACTTCGGCATGCCCGTTGTGGGACTGGCCGCCGCCACATCCGCGGTTCCGGTGGCGCGGCGCGGCGAGACCGCAAGAGAGCGGCTCGGAGTTCGACAAGGCGCGTAAGAGGCCATGCGCCCTGAGCCTGTCGAAGGGTGCATGCCTAGCACCCTTCGACAAGCTCAGGACGCATCGGCGACAAGCTCAGGACGCATCGGTTCGGGGCGTATGTCGCCCGGGTGAGAAATGGCCAAAGGGCTGGCGTGCAGCGATAACCTGAGCCGGTGTTCGCAGTCCCGCCCACCCACTACGGCTATTACGGTCCGGTCGGAACCTTCACCCACCAGGCGCTCTTGACGCTGCCGGGATTGTCCGACGAACCCACGCCGTACGCGACGGTGGGGTTAGCTCTTCAAGCGGTCCGGGACGGTGAGGTGGCCGCCGCCCTGGTGCCGATCGAAAACTCGGTTGAAGGTGGAGTGTCGGCCACGCTGGACAGCCTGACCAACGGCGAACCGCTGCGGATCATCCGCGAGGTGGTGCTGCCGGTTCAGTTCACGCTCTTCGGACGTAACGGCATGCAGCTCTCCAACGTACGACGCGTGCTGACCCATCCCCACGCCGCCGCGCAATGCCGGGACTGGCTGGCAAACCAACTGCCTGACGCGATCATTACCGAGGGTGGCTCGACGGCAGCCGCGGCGGCGGAAGTAGCCGATCCAGGATCACGATTCGATGCGGCAATCTGCGCCCAGATCGCTGGCGAACTGCATGGCCTCGTACCGCTGGCCAAGGACATTGCCGACAATCCAGATGCGGTTACGCGATTTGTGCTCGTCTCGCGCCCGGGACCGGTCGGCCCAGCGACAGGGGCGGACAAGACCACGATGGTGCTGTTTATGCGCGACGACCATCCGGGCGCCCTGCTTGAGATCCTCGAACAGTTCGCCAGCCGAGGCGTCAACCTCTGCCGGATCGAGTCTCGGCCGACCAAGAAGAGCCTCGGGGACTACTGCTTCAGCGTCGATGCGGAGGGCCACATCGACGATGCCCGCATGGCGGAGGCGATGATGGGACTGCATCGGGTCTGCCGCGACGTGGTGTTTCTGGGCAGCTATCCTCGCGCCGATCTCGCCGAGCCGGTCATCCGGCATGGCACATCTAACGAGGAGTACGCCGCAGCCGCGTCCTGGCTGCGGAAGTTGCGCGGCTGACCGCCTCGGTCCCACGCACATGGATCCGGCCGTGGCGCCTTACCGCGGTGACCTCGCCGTTGCCCGCCGTCAGCTCATGCACCGGCTTGGGTACCCGCAAGAGCAGCGCGGAAGGCACCACCTCGGCGGTCAACCGGTTGCATTCACCGACGGTGTCCCCATCCAGTTGGAATTGATCACGCTCCTCCACGGTGATCGTGACCCGGCGGCCTCGCAGCCGATCAAGTTGATCATCTGGTTTCGGGCGGCGTGTCAAGACGCGGGTCGTCAGCCTGACCCAGTCGCGCAGCGTACGCGGTGAGGCGACGAGCACATCCAGCATCCCGTCGTCTGCTCGGGCGCCCGGAATGAGCTGAATGTTGGCCAAAATGAAGCCGACATTGCCAACCACGATGACGTGTGCGCGGCGCCTGATGGTCGGTTGATCATCGACCGTGATACTGGCGTGCAGCGCCGGATGGTTGGCGTTCTGCGCGGCCGAAACGAAGTAGGCGGCTGAGCCGACGGCCTTCTTCATCTTGGGATCGGCGCCCTCCATGATCACCGCATCCAAGCCGATGCCGGCCATCACCGCGAAATGATCAGGCGGTTGATCATCGATCTGGAGCCGTACCAAATCCAGCGCCTTGTCAACCCCGTCAAAAGCAACATCAAGTGCAGCAACCTCATCGAGCGGGATACCGATATTGCGCGCTAGCAGATTGCCCGTGCCAGCCGGGATCAGACCGAACGGGATGCCAGTATGAGCAAGGCCGGAACAGATCACCCGAATCGTGCCATCGCCGCCCGCACCCAACACCAGGTCGACGTTCTCGCGTACGGCTTGCTCGGTCATGGCTCGGCCGGGGTCGTGAGCGGTGGTCTCCAACCAGAGCGGCCGGTCCCAGCCGCGAGTCTTTAGCTCGTACTCCACATGTCGCCGGAAGGTGATCCAGTCGGTGACCTTCGCGGGGTTGAAGATCACCGCGGCCCGTCGTAAGGGTGCAGGTGGCGCTTCTTCGGCGGCCGCCCGGTTGCGCACGATTTCGCCGACGAGTTCATGCGGGACCGGCACCTTGACCCCCGCCAAAAGCAGAGCCGTCGTTGCCGCGAATGCGCCGAACAGGGCGCCCGCCACAATGTCGGTGACGTAGTGCGCGCCCGTGATCCAGCGATTGAATGCCACAGCAAGTACCAGCAGACCTGAGCCCACCTGCCACAGCACCCGGGCGCGGACCGTCTGTCTGGTCACGGCAAACGTCGCTCCGACAGCGATCGAGAGAGCCACCACGCCGGTCATATGTCCGGAGGGATAGGCATAGCCGGTGGCGGTCAGCAGGTCGAGCGCATGTTCGGGTCGTGGCCGGTGGAAGATGATCTTGAGGAAATCGGCCCCGGCCCAGCCGAGGATGATCACGAGCACGAGCCCGACAGCCAGCTGCCGAAGCCGGTGTCGGATGGCCCACAGAGCGATTCCTGCCAGCGCCGCGTACTCGAATCCCGGCCATGTCAGCAGAGCGAAGGCGCCAATGATCTCCGCAGTCCTGGAGGAGGGGTCCACCTCGGGTGGCTGCGTGCCCTGATCGAATGCCGCGAAGGCAGCTGAGTTGAAGGTGAGCCAGGTCCAGACAACGAAGGCCAGCAGCAACGAAATCGCTATCAGGACCGACGATCGACTCGGAGGGCGACGGACCATAACCGCTTCATCATCGCAGCACGACTCAAAAACGCCGGGGATCACAATCCAATCGCTTCGCGTAAGCCACCTGGTTAGGCTTGCCCGGTGATTGATGTCAAGGTGCTCCGCCTCGATCCAGATCGGGTACGGGCTTCCCAGCGAGCGCGCGGCGAGTCAGAGTCTTTAGTCGATGACCTGATCAAGGCTGACGAGGCGAGGCGCAACGCAATCGCTCAGTTCGAGGAGCTTCGCGCCGAGCAGAAGGCGCTTGGCAAGCGGGTCGCGCAGGCCAGCGGCGAGGAGCGTACGGCGCTGCTGAGTCGTACCAAAGAGCTCGCCGACATGGTCAAGAAGGCCGAGGCTACCCAGAACGAGATCAGCCTCGCCTTCGACCAGATGCTGCGCCAGGTGGGCAACCTGGTGTTCACCGATGTTCCGCCTGGCGGTGAGGACGACTACGTGGTGCTGGAGAGCTTGGGTACGCCGCGCGACTTCGCCGCCGAGGGCTTCCGACCCAAAGATCATGTAGAGCTCGGTCAGCTGCTCGGTGCCATCGACGTGGAGCGTGGCGCGAAGGTCTCTGGCTCTCGCTTCTATTACCTCACCGGCCAAGGAGCCGAGCTTGAACTCGCCTTGATCAACTTTGCCATGAGCACCGCGATCTCGAACGGCTTCATTCCCTTCATTCCGCCTTCCCTGGTTAAGCCGAACGCTATGGAGGGCACCGGCTTTCTCGGCCAGGCCGCGCAGGACGTCTACCATCTTGGGGAAGATGATCTTTATCTGGTGGGCACTTCTGAGGTCCCGCTGGCGGCCTACCATGCCGATGAGATCCTCGATCTTGAGACGCTGCCACGGCGCTATGCCGGCCTGAGCCCGTGTTATCGGCGCGAGGCAGGCTCCCACGGGAAGGACACCAGGGGCATCTTTCGGGTGCACTGGTTCGACAAAGTGGAGATGTTCGTTTTCTGTGCTCCCGAACAGGCGGCATCGGAGCACCAGAGGCTGCTGCAATGGGAAAAGGAGTTCATCTCCGCACTCGAGATTCCGTTCCAGGTGACCGAGCTGGCTGCTGCTGATCTTGGTTTGAGCGCGGCGCGGAAGTATGACTGCAGCGCCTGGGTGCCCACCCAAGATCGTTACCGGGAGATCACCTCGGCATCGAACTGCACCGAGTTCCAAGCTCGGCGGCTCAACATTCGGGCACGCTTCGACTCCGGCACGGCACCTGTCGCCACGTTGAACGGGACGCTGTGTGCCATGGCGAGAACCATCGTCATGATCTTGGAGAATCACCAGCAGGCTGATGGATCAGTACGGATTCCGGAAGCCCTTCGTCCGTATCTAGGAGGCCGAGAGGCCCTGACGCCGCGTTGAGCCAATCCATGGATCAAGCGTGGCGTCCACGCCTGGTCGCCCTCGACATTGACGGCACCCTGCTGGATCGCAACGGATTCCTGCCCGGAGTGGTCGCCGAGGCGGTCGGGCTGGTGGTTCAGGCCGGCGTACCGGTGGTGTTGTCCACTGGTCGGTCGTGGCATGGCACCAAGCAGGTTTTCGAGGAGCTACATCTCCCGCCGGGACCAACCGTTTGTTCCAATGGTGCGGTGGTGGTGCGGTATCCGCCGCAGGAGATCGTCAAGGCGATCACCTTCGACCCACGGCCGGTGATCACCGAGGTGGAGCAGTTTGCGCCCGGCACCTTGATCGCTGTCGAGGAAATCGGGATTGGGTATCGACTGAATGAGAGTCTCCCGGGTGAGGATCTGACCGGGGAGTTGATCATCGAGGATGCTGAACAACTCAGCTCCCGGCCGGTGACTCGAGTGATCTTGAGAGATCCCACGCGCTCGGAGGAGGAGTTTCTGGCCTTGGCGCGCCACCTTGGCATGCATGGGGTGACGTACTTCATTGGGTGGGGCAGCTGGCTTGACATCGCTCCCGATGGAGTGAACAAGGCAACCGCGCTTGCCGAGGTATCGGCTGGCTTCGGAGTGCCGGCCACCGACGTGCTTGCGTTCGGTGATGGCCGAAATGACATCGAGATGCTGCGCTGGGCCGGCCGTGGCGTTGCTATAGGCGACGCACCGGAAGAGGTCAAGGCAGTCGCCGACGATGTCACCAAGGCGATCGACGACGGCGGTCCAGCCGCTGAGCTACGCGACTGGTTCGGCTAGCACAAGATGCCGAGTTGTCAGCGGCGGGGATCCTCGTCGCGCCGGAGGTCGTCCCGAGCCGTGGTGTCATCAACATCGAGTCGACTCGAACTGACCTGGTCATCGCGTACCGGGCCGGCGACCCGCTCATCGCGTACCGTGCCAGTGCCTTGATCATCAGGCACCGTGGGAGCGCCTCGATCGTCGCCTATTGTGCGATCGTCTACATTCGTGCCGTCCCGTACGTCGGTGCGATCCCGGACGTCATCATCAGCCGATGTCGCATCGGTAGCGCGCCTGGGGTCGGCATCTGTAGCGCGCCTGGGCCCCGCATCGTCGTTCCGCCTCCGCACGTCGGGGTCGATCCGGTCCGCCTTGCGCAGCGAATCCTCAACATCCGAACGGGCCGCAGCGGTCTGATCTCGTTGCGCGGCAGAGGTCGACTCGAGCCGGTCCGCTTCGGCGCGCGCGTCCTGAGCCTGCGCAGCCATGGCGTTCGCCTCGGCCTCTTTGCGCTCCAGCTCCGCCGCCCGCTGGGCCGCTTCCTGCCTGATCTGCTCAGCGCGAGCGCGGCGTGCACCGGCGCGGCTCCTCATGATGACGTAGGCCAACACGGCCACGATCACGACAATGACGATCACGAGAATGATCCATGCAGTGGTGCTCATTGCCGGTTCCCTTCTCTCGGGCGGACCGAGGGCTTTTGCCGTCTACGCAGGCTGCCACGCAAACATCCGCGCGTTATGGGTACCCGTGTGCGATTAATCCGAAACTAAGCGCGATGCCACCCACTTCGCATCAATTACTCAGGCTCCGGATCACGTACACATCTAATGCGGAGTTGAAGTAAGTGATGCTAAGTGGAGGTTTGGGGCTGGCCTAAAGCCCAATGACTAAGACAGCGGGATCTCTGCGCGGATCCGGGTGCCGCCGCCAACGAGACTGTCAACATCCAGCGTCCCGTTGAGGGCTGCGATCCGGTCGTAAAGACCGCTCAGGCCGCTGCCGGCGGATGCTCGCGCGCCGCCTACGCCATCGTCTTCGATGGTCAGTATGAGCCAATCCTCGGTCGAGGTGGCCGTTACCCGCGCCGCTGCAGCGTTCGCATACTTGGTGACGTTTGTGAGCGCTTCGGCGACGACGAAGTAGGCCGCGGATTCGACTGACGGCGGATAGCGATCATTCGGGATCTCCACCTCGACCGGTACCGGCGTGCGGTGAGTGAGCGCCTCGACAGCGGCCGCGAGTCCGCGGTGCGTGAGGAGTGCAGGGTGGATGCCGCGGGCAAGTTCGCGCAGTTCACCGATCGCAGCACGCACGTGCTCAACCCCCTCTGCGACGAGGGGCAGGTCCTCACCGCGAGCCTGGGCCAGCTGCAATGTCATGACGGCTTCCACCAGCCGCTGCTGCGCTCCGTCGTGGAGGTCGCGGACGACCTGCCTGCGCTGCTCGTCGGCGGCCTCCACGATGCGCGTACGCGACGCGATCAGTTCCGTCTGGGTGGTGGCATTGGAAATCGCCGTAGCGATCAACTCGGCAAAGGATGACAACCGCTGCTCAAGCCCGGCCGGCAGCGGCTCCGGATCGTCGGTCCCCGCGATCAGCGCTCCCCACACTCGCCCATCAACCACTACCGGCGCGCCAACCTCGGAGCGCACGCCGCGCTTGCGCAGCAGTGCCGCCAGTTCCCCGGACGCCCCCTCGTAGCTGTCGAAACGGCCAGGAGCCGCAGTATCGCGAACGAGCACGTTAATGCTGTCGCCCTCCAACGGGAGACGCGTGCCCGTCGGTAGGTGGACGTCGTGCAGGCTCCAGCCAGCCATGGTGAGGTTGAAGCCGTCGCTGGTGAAATGCGCGAGATTGACAGTGGTGACCTCAAAGAGTCGGCCGGTCTCTTGGCAGACGGCATCGAAGACGACGGCAGGTTGGGCACCCTCCGCCACCAGCGTGGCCAGGCGCCGTAGCGCCGACTGCTCATCGGCAAGTCGGCGCAACTCTTCTCTGGTCTGGGTATTGGCGATCGCCATGGCGAGGAGCTCCGTGAATTGGCTGAGCCTGGTTTCCGCGTCAAGCGGCAGCCGCACCGAGCTGCCGCCGCCGGCCGAGACCACTCCCCACACCCGGCCATCCACCACGACAGGGGCAGCGACGCCGGCGTGCACGCCAGCCTCGCGCGCGGCGTCGCCGATCTTGCCAGATACGCCGGCATAGTCGTCGATCCGAGCCGTACGCTCCGTACGCCGAACGAGCGCTGTCAGGCTCGGGCCATCTAACGGCCAATTGGTACCGGGCCGAAACGGATGTTCTCCGGTGGCGCCGATCACCGTCGCCGTCCCGTCAGGCTCATAGCGGCACATCTCAACCAACGGCAGTTCTAACGCGCGACTCACCTCCCGTGCGACCGCCGCGAACACTTGGTCTGGGGTCGCTCCGTAGGCGACAAGCGTCGCAACCCGGCGGAGCGCCGCCTGTTCGTCTGCCAAGCGACGAAGGTCCTCCCGGGCCTGCGTGGTGGAGATTGCGGTCGCCACCAACTCGGTGAACCCGGCCAGCCGGTCCTCCATATCCGGCGGCAGCGGCTCGGCGGCTGAGCCGGTGGCCATTACGCCCCACACCTTCCCATTGACGACGATCGGCGCGGCTGCGGCGCAACCGATGTCCGTATCAAGCGCGGCGTCGGTCAGCTCGCCGGCCACGTCCGCAAAGTCGTCGATCCGAGCGGGCTCGCCGGTTTTAGAGATCAGCGTCGCGAGCCTTCCGGCAGCGAGCCGCCAACGGGTGGCGGTTTGGACTGAATCCGCCGCCTGGCTCCAGGCGCCGATTACGGTTATCGTCCCGTCGGGCTCGTAGCGCGACATCTCGACCAGCGGCAAATTCAAAACACGCGCGACCTCCCGGGCCACGGTGGCGAAGACATCGAGCGAATCCGCTCCACCCGTCACCAACGCCGCTATCCGTCGCAGCGACGACTGCTCCTCGGCCAGGCGTACGTCTCGCTCGCGCAGTTCTTCCTCGGCGCGCAACCGGGACTCGATGTCATTGAAGGCCACGACGGCGCCGCGACCGCGGGACATCTCGAGCGGGACGGAGACATATGAGACGGGGAACATCGATCCATCGCGCCTGAAGAACCAATCCAAATCGCGCGTCACCGTCGCACCCGAGGTCCGTGGTAGCAGCATCGGACAGTCGGCGGCTGGATAAGGCGTGCCATCTGGACGGCGATAGTGGATTGTCTCGTGGCTGTTTCGCCCGATCAGATCCTCGGGGTCGTTGTAGCCGAGCGCGGCTGCCGCGGCGGGGTTCGTGAAGCGGATCAGTCCTTCATGATCGACCACCCAGACCGGCTGCGCGATGGTCCGCAGCACGGCAGCGAGGAAGTCGTCGGCACCGACGCCCAAGCCACCAAGATCGGCAACTGAATCGGTCAACTCGGCCTCCGAATGCAACTGTGGGTATGCGAGACCAGCGCCTCGACGATTGTGGGGTTTCCTCCATGGTCCGCGAAGCTCCCGCGTACCAAGGTTTGGGGGTGGCCATTCGGATTCTGGTTGTCGACGACAGTCAACATTTCCAGGATGGGGTACGTGAGCTGCTTATGCTGCGCGGCTTCGAGGTCATCGATGTGGCGGCAGATGGGGAGGAGGCGCTCGCTGCTGTCGCCCGTGCCTGTCCAGACGGCGTGTTGCTGGACGTCAATCTTCCTGGGCGAGATGGCTATGCGGTAGCCGCCTCGCTGGCGGCGGTCTGCCCTGCCGCCAGAATCGTGCTGACTTCCACGGATGTCGATGGCGTCCCGACTTCGGTTCTGGCTGACTGTGGCGCTACCGCGTTCGTACCCAAGACCGACCTCGCCACCGTCGATCTTGCGCGGCTCTTTAGCGGATAACGTGGCGAGGTGGACACGACCGAACGGACCCGTGTGGTGGTGGGCGAAGATCAGCCCATCGTCCGGGAGGGCATCGTCCACATCCTGCAAGGCGGCGGATTCGAGGTGCTTGCGACCGCGCAGGACGCGCGGGAGTTGGTGCAGAAAGTAAAGGCGTATCGCCCCGATGTGGTGATCACCGACATCCAAATGCCACCGGACCGCACCGATGATGGACTGCGGGCGGCGCTGGAGATCCGCGCCGCACAACCGAGCGTCGGAGTTCTGATCCTCTCCCAATTCCTCGAGGACCGGTACGCGTTCGACCTGGTCGCCGACGGCGCGCAGGGCGTGGGCTACCTCCTCAAGGAGAACGTAGGCGACGTGCGCATGTTTCTCGATGCCGTACGCCGGGTCGCGGCCGGCGGCTCAGCGCTCGATCCAGATGTGGTTGCCCGACTGATCGGCCGCCCCCGTCGTAACAGCCCTCTCGACGAGTTGACCAAACGCGAGCGGGAAGTCTTGTCACTGATCGCGGAAGGTCGTTCGAACGCCGGTGTGGCCGAAGAACTCGTGATCACCGTCGCGGCTGTAGAACGGCATGTGACCAGCATCTTCGACAAGCTAGGGCTACGGCAGTCGCCCGAACAGCATCGGCGCGTGGTCGCCGTGCTCACCTACCTGCGCGGTTGATGGAACCGCGCCAGGCGTAGCCGGCCCCAACCCTCTCAGACCTCGGGTTAACCCGAGGCCGGTTGCGCACGATCCCTAGGTCAAGACTGCAGGTCACTCAATCGACCGGCTCATCCTTCAGCACCAGGCTGGCAGAAACCTCGAAGCACAAGGTTCGGGAACTTCCCAGCAGGAGCAAGGAGTAGCCATGGCAGCCAACGCACTCTCGCTTTCGCCACGTCGCGAGCTCGCGAGCCGCACCAGCGATGATCTTGAAGTCACGCTGTGGTGGGATCCGCGGATCAATGCCGTCGCTGTCTCAGTTTGGGACTGGAGGCGTGACGCCCACTTCGAGCTCGCGGTGGACCATGATCGCGCGCTCGACGTCTTCTACCACCCGTTCAGCTACGCCGCCCCCGCCGGCCTAGATGCCGCGATGGTGGGAGCCCTGTGATGTCCGCCCCGTCCACCACCTCCTCGAGACTCAGCATGCTCCCAAGGGAGGAGGTTCTCCTCGGCAGCAGGGCTGTTGCTTGGCGCCACGTGATCTGGTTTGTGCTGCTCGCCTACGGCTTTGCCTGGGCAATCTGGGTGGCCCTGCTCGGCCCGACGATCAAGGAGGCGCTGCGGGACGGCCGTACGCCCGATCACTTCACCGCCACGGCAGTGGTGACGCTCGGCATGTACGCACCCGCGCTGGCCGCCGTCGTCATGCGAGTGTTCGTCAGCAAGGAAGGCCTTCGTCGGGCACTGGGACCGCTGCCGAGCCTCAAGATGGCGCTTGCCGCGGTGCTCATTCCGATGGCACTCGTCCTGATCTTGGTCGGGATTGTGACGGTGATCAACATCGGAGTTGCGGCACCTGGGAAACCGATCGGCACCCTGCTGGCGATCTTGGTGTTCGTCGGCGTACCCATCGGCACCCTGCTGGCCTTCGGTGAGGAGTTCGGCTGGCGGGGATACCTGCTGCCCAAACTTCTGCCACTAGGTGAGGTCAAGGCCGCAGTGATTGTCGGCCTGATTTGGGGGCCGTGGCATCTCCCGGTCCTCATCGCCGGCCTGAACTATCCAGGACAGCCGATCATCGCCGTCCTTGCTGTCTTCTTGCTGTCGGCGATGCTGCTCTCACTTCTCCATGCCCGCTTCTATGTGGCATCCGGATTCAGCCTCAGTGCAGTCGCACTGCTGCACGGATCGCTGAACACCTTCTCGGGTCGCCTGACCGATGTCGACCACCTTTCAGGCAACCCGCTCATCGTCAGTGCCGGCGGCATCATCGCGAGTGCCCTCGTCGCTATCGGCATCTTCATCACCTATCGCGTACGCGCCCGGCGCACGTCTTCGTAGCAACCAACCCCACTTCCAGAAGGAGAAATGATCATGAAAGGCAAGACCCGAATCACCCGGCTGATCATCACGGCACTGATCGTCAGTCTCGCTGCGATCTTGACTGCACTATCGCCGATAAACCCGGAGAAGACGCCCGCGCAGGCGGGCACGGAATTCGATCCAATCGACGCCTACGTGCGTGCTCGGCTCCATGATCTTCGGATGCCAGGCGCGGCCCTCGGCATCGTCAAGGAGGGAGAGGTCGTCCACCTCCAGACGTTCGGCGTCGCTGACGATGAGGGTAATGCCGTGACGGTGGATACTCCGTTCAAGATCGGGTCGATGAGCAAATCGTTTACCGCATTGGCGGTCATGCAGCTCGTCGAGGCCGGCAAGATCGAGCTCGACGCACCCGTACAGCAATACCTGCCCGAATTCCGGGTCGCTGATCCAGAAGCATCGAAGCGCATTACCGTCAGGCAGCTACTGAATCAGGTCAGCGGAATCCCGACAGCGGCGGGCATGAACTACGTGTTCCACACCGACACGGGTGACGATGCATTGGAGCGTGAGGTTGCCAGATCCTCCGACGTCAAGCTGACACACGATCCCGGGACCACCTTTCAGTACTCCAATCGAAGTTACACAACGCTCGGTCTGCTGATCAAGGTCGTGTCCGGCCAAAGCTACGAAGATTACGTCCAAGAACATGTCCTACGGCCGCTCGCCATGCAACAGTCGTTTACCCGTCTAGACGATGCCAAGAGCAACGGTCTCGCCGCCGGTCATCAGTACTGGTTCAACCGGCCAGTGCCGGGCGGCGGGCTGTTGGAGAACCGCGCAACCACGCCAACCGGACTAATCACTGCCAGTGTTGAGGACATGTGCACCTGGCTCATCGTCAACCTCGATCACGGCGTGTACCACGGCACCCGCGTGCTCTCCGCATCTGGGATCGACCAACTGCACAATGGCGTCGCGCAAATGACAGACGATTCCCGCTATGCCATGGGATGGTATGAGACCGATATCAACGGCGCTCCGATTGTGACGCACAACGGTGATCCGGGCGATTTCCACTCCACGATGGTGATTTCACCCTCGACCGGCTGGGGGGTCGTGCTGCTGATGAATGGCTCGAACGGACAAGCGCGGCTCGACGTCCCGGCGTACGGCGTCATGGCACAGCTCGTCGGCGTCCCAACCCCGGAGATGCCAGGCAGTCTGAACGAGTTCACCACACTGCTCAGCGTGGGGCTGTTGGTGATCATCGCGGTCCAGATCGCGGCAGCTGGCCGGTCGATCATCGTACTCCGGCGCTGGAGCACGAACCCGGCACGGCGACCGCAGACTGCTGCCCGCAAGATCATCCGCCTCGGTCTGCCAGCGCTGGTGAGTTTGCTAGGGGCCTACGTTTGTGTGGTAGTGCTACCGAATCTGCTCAGTCTCCCCTTCGAGGCTTTGCGGTTTATGGACTACGGGATGCTGATCCTGCTCAGCCTGGCCATCGCCGTGTTCTGGGGCGTGATCATCAAGCTAAGCCTCGGACTCTGCGTACTGCTGAATTCAACTGGCCCGACCAAACCGCAAGGAGCCTCTCAGCCGAAGGTCCCGATCGCGGCTGGCGTCGGATAACCCGAGAGGCCCAAGACCACTCCGCATCATTTACTGGGACTCCGCATCAGGTAGAGCTGCTGCGGGGTCCCAGTAATTGATGCGGAGTGGAGACCCCGGTGTCGCCGAGCTCGGCTCAGGCCGCTTGTGGGTCGCGGCGTACCCAGCGGCCCCTCGGGTGAAGGAGTCTTAGAGGTACATCCCGCTGGTGCCCTCGCGGGGCCGGCCCTCCTGCGGCGGAACGGGTGTGGGACCTTGCGGTAGTGCTCGGCGCATCTGTTCCAGTTGGGCCCGTGCCGCCATCTGCTGGGCGAACAGCGCTGTCTGGATGCCGTGGAACAGGCCCTCCAGCCAGCCCACCAGCTGGGCCTGGGCGATCCGCAATTCATCTTCGCTGGGCGTGGCGTCATCGGTGAAGGGCAATGTGATGCGATCCAACTCCTCGGCCAACTCAGGCGACAGGCCTTCTTTGAGCTCTCGGATCGAGGTTTCCTGGATTGACCGCAGCCGTTGCCGGCTGGCTTCGTCCAGCGGAGCCGCCTTCACCTCGGCAAGCAGCTGCCGGATCATGTTGCCGATACGCATGACCTTTGCTGGCTGCTCGACCATCTCGGTCACCGATTTCGGCTCCTCGGCCTGGCCTTCTTCCCCTTCGCGCGGCGGCCCTTCGACGGCCATGGCTTGTGGCGTCACTACATAAACCCGTCCGTCATCGGTCTGACCCGCGACTCCGGGCATCTCGGGCTGTTGTTCATTGCCGGCTGTCGAGTCAGTGGTCATGTCTATAGATCCTAGATACGACGCATCGGCCCGGGGCACGCGAGCCAAAAACCGGTAGAGCCGGTCAGCGCCCAAGTTCTACGCTGAATCGGTCATGCATGATTTCCCGCCGCTGGTCCCGGACTTGGCGGGGCCGGACTCATCCGCATACACCACATCCAATCGCAGAGATCAGGTTGTGGTGCGCCGTCGGCTGCCCAGACGAGACTTCGCCGATCCTGAAACCCGAGGTGGCGCTCGATTCCTCGGCTGGTTGATGTGGCAACAGCTGCCGGCGCTCGCGCTGAGCTCGCTGATCAGCGTGATCGAGTGGTTACCCGGCTCAGTCGGTCCGTACATCATCGGCAAGATCGTTGACGAGGGAATTGTGCCGCATGACATGGCGACCGTCCTCCGGCTCAGCTCGATCATGTTGGGCCTGGTGATCATCGGGATCGTTGCGAGCGTGCTCGGTCACACCATGGTGGTGCGGACGTGGCTGGTCGCTATGTACGGCACTATGAAGCTGGTCACCCGCAAGGTGACCCAGATGGGCCACGTGCTGCCGCAGCGTACGCCGACCGGCGAAGTGCTCAGCGTCTCGGCGGGCGACTCCGACGAATTCGGATCATTGACCGAGATCGTGTCTCGCTTCGCCGGCGCCTTGATCGCTTTTCTGGTGATCGCTGGTTTGGTGCTCTCGACCTCGATCAAGATGGGCATTGTGGTGCTGCTCGCAGCGCCCATGATCGTCTTGTTTGCCATGCCGTTGCTGCGGCCACTGCAGCGGCGGGAGGAGATCGAGCGCAACAGGACCTCAGATCTGACCTCGATGGCGACCGACATCGTGGCCGGACTACGAATCCTGCGCGGTATCGGCGGCGAACAGACCTTCGCTGGCAACTACGCCGACCAGTCGCAGCGCACCCGCGAGTCGGCTGTTTCAGCAGGCATATGGCAGGGCGCTGTGGATGCGACCAGCGTGTTGTTCTCAGGTCTGTTTTTGGTCGCCTTGACCTGGCTTGGAGCTCGTGAGGTCGTTGCCGGCGAGCTCACTGTTGGACAGTTGATCAGCTTCTTCGGTTACGCGATCTTCATGGTGTGGCCCATCCAGACCTTCTTCGAGCTCGCGCAGAAGTGGGTCCGCAGTGTCGTGTCGGCGCGCAAGACCGTCGCCGTACTCGATCACCAGCCACCGTGGCGGACTCCGGAGCCGCCGCTTACCTTGCCCGATCACGATGTGTTACATGATCAAGAGTCCGGCCTGGTTGCTCGGCCGGGTGAGTTTACGATCATCGTGAGCGCGGTCCCGGACGATTCAGCAGCGCTTGCGGACCGGCTCGGCCGGTACTTGCCAGGTGATCATGAACCGGTAAGCCTCGTCGTTGCCGATGGGCTCAAGGGCCGTGCGGCACGGCGGGCCTGGAAGTTGCAACGGGCAGATTACGCCCGCCAGGTGGAACGGGACCGGCAGCTTGCCGGCCAGAAGTGGGGCGTGAGCCTAGGCTCAGTGGACCTCGCTGACGTTCCGATTGATCAGGTTCGGGAGCGAATCGTGGTCAGCGATGCCGCAAGTCAGGTGTTTGCCGGCACGCTGCAGTCGGTCATTGATCCGCACGGACGGCTCAGCCTTTCCGAGGCGGAGACGGCGCTGCGCGCGGCTGCGGCCGAAGATGTGTTTACTGGCCTGCAGGGCGGTTGGCAGGGCCGGATCGACGAGCGTGGCCGCGGGCTCTCGGGTGGCCAGCGCCAGCGTGTGGTGCTGGCACGAGCGCTGGGCCTCGACCCGCAGATTCTGATCTTGGTCGACCCCACGTCGGCGGTCGATGCACATACCGAGGCCTTGATCGCTGAGCGGCTGGTGGCCCGTCGCCGGGGCAAAACGACGATCGTGACCACGGCCTCGCCACTCCTGCTGCATCACGCGGACCGGGTGGCGTTTCTGTTCAACAAGCAGATCACCGCGTACGGCAGCCATGAGGAATTGCTGCGCACCAACCCGGACTACCGGCATACCGTCGCCCGGTCCTTAGATCAGCCGGCGGATATGGGCACTGCTCGCGCGACCGACGCTCGCAGCGCGGTGGACTCCGATGACTGATCTGCAGACCAGTCTTCGGGGCTCGGCTGAGACCTGGCGGGTGACTCCGGCGGCGCCCGAGGTTCCGGAGGAGTTGCTGCCTCCGAGGAGCGGGTCGCTGGCTTCGCGGCTGCGCGCCTGGCGGCGGCGGCACCTGCTTCGGGAGCGACGTGCTGAAGAGTTCTTCGCGGCCTCGCGCCACCCGGATCGCGGGCTTCCGGTTGCTGATCGTCGGGAGGTTGGTGCCTTCGCGTCTCGGCTGCTGGGTGCCCGGCGGCTCATGATCACTGCGCTGTTGGTATTCCACGCATTGGCTGCAGTGGCTGGCCTGGTGGTGCCGCGAATACTGGGCTCGCTGGTGGACAAGATGTCCGCGCCGGGCACTGTGGCATCCACGGTGGACGCACTGGCTTTGGCGGTGACGAGCGTAGTCGTGGTGCAGGCAATCCTGATCTTCTTTGCGCTGCGAATGTCAACGATCTTTGGTCAAGATTTGCTGGCTGAAGCCCGGGAATACGTCGTACGCACAGTCCTCGGACTGCCTTTGAGCAAGGTCGAAAGCGCGAGCACTGGTGATCTTGTCACGAGGGTCACTCGTGACGTGAGCACGATGAGCATGAGTGTCCGCTTTGGCCTGCCTGAATCAGTGATCGCGGGCATGACGACGCTGCTGACCGTAGTCGCCATGCTGCTGAACTCGCCGCTGCTCACCCTGCCGCTGCTGGTGACGGCACCGTTGTTGATCATCGCTGGGAGGCGCTACATCAAGCGGGCGCCGAAGGGCTACATCACCGAGGGCGGCACGTACTCCCAGATCAACTCGACGTTCACCGAGACGGTCGAGGGTGCGCGCACCGTCGAGGCGCTTGGGCTGCAGCGCACTCGGATCGAGCGCGGCGATTCCGACATCGCAGTCTCCGGGCAAGCCGAGCGCTACACGATGAGCCTGCGCAACCTGCTGTTTGTCGTGATCGGCTTCGCATACGACACGCCGCTGGTCATGGTGCTGGTCCTGGGTGCCATCGGTTACATGAACGGCTGGGTGAGCTTGGGCCAGGTCACCACTGCGACGCTGTATGTGCAGGCGCTCGTCGAGCCGCTGGACCGGCTGATCCGCAACGTCGACCGGCTCCAGGTTGGCATTGCCTCCACCTGCCGGCTACTGGGCATCGCCGCCGTTCCACAAGATCGCGAGCCGGGGGACAGGCTGCCGGTTGGCAATCGGTTGATCGGTCGTAATCTACGCTTCGCCTACTACGACGAGCATGATGTGCTGCATGGAATTGATCTTGCACTGCGCCCTGGAGAGCGGCTGGCCATTGTCGGGCCGAGCGGCTCGGGCAAGTCGACGTTGGGTCGACTGCTGGCGGGCATCAACAAGCCACGTACTGGATCGGTCACCGTGGGTGATGTAGAGCTCACCGAGCTGCCGCTGCCCGTGCTGCGTACCGAGGTCGCTCTGGTGACCCAGGAACATCACGTGTTCGTCGGCACCGTGCGCGACAACATCATCTTGGCTCGGGAGTCATCAACCGACGACGTGGTGATCGAGGCGCTGCGAACCGTCGATGCGTGGGACTGGGTGGAGCGGTTGCCGCAGCAACTTGGCACCATGCTGGGTTCTGGGCACCAGCGACTCACGCCGGCGCAAGCACAGCAGGTGGCGTTGGCGCGGCTGGTGGTTGCCGACCCTCACACGCTGGTGCTCGATGAGGCCACATCGTTGATCGATCCGCACACGGCTCGGCACTTGGAGGGTTCGATGGCCGCGCTGCTTGAAGACCGGACGGTCGTCGCGATTGCGCATCGCCTGCATACCGCGCACGACGCCGATCGGATTGCGGTAGTGATCAACGGCCGGATCATCGAGCTAGGCAGCCATCACGAGCTGGTGGCGGCCGAGGGCGAGTACGCGCGTCTGTGGAGGGCCTGGACCTCCTGACGTTGCCTGAGCCCCATCCCTTTTGTGGCGTTTCTCCGCACAAGGCCACGAGTGGGCTGGGGTTCGGCGCCTTCGGGATCCGTTTCTCCGCACAAGGCCACGAATGTTGATCGCCAAAGGCAAGGAGCGGCTTATCCACAGCTGCCAGCATCTGGCAAGCGCCGTCCACAAATTTTGGTGAGGCCGCACGATTTGCCGGCTCGTCATGAAGCTTCCACCATGACTAGATCAACCGTTCTGACCAGGGCGAAGGCGCGGGCTGTGGGAATCGCCCTGTCCGACCTGCTCGGCCCGAACTTCACCCGTCTCTTCCATGACGCGTACGTCAGCTCGGCCAGATGATCAACTTCCGGCTGCGCGCTAGCACAATAGTGAAAAGACTGCCGGCAGCGACGCACGTGAGTCATCACACGGCCGTACGGCTGTGGGGAGGTGTGGCTCCTGACTCGGCCGACATTCATGTGAGCATGGCCTCGCGGGAGGCGCGATGCCGGCGGGCCGGGGTCGCGGCACACCTGGGAAATCCGGCGGCACAGACGACTGTTTGCAATGGACTCTCGATCTCTACGCCCGCACAGGCATTTCTTGATCTTGCCGGTGCTGGTGTCAGCCTCGTTGACTTAGTGATCGCTGGCGATAGCTTGGTCAAGGCGAATGACCTTGACCCCGTGCAATTTCTGGCGGCTGCCAACGCGTATCAGGGTCGCAACGCCAAACGTGCCCGCCGCGCCGCCTCCCTGATACGTACTGGCGTCGACTCGCCGATGGAACGCGGATACGCCTGCTAATCGTGTTCGCCGGGCTGCCTGAGCCGCAGGTCAATTTCATCATCCGAGTCGCCGGCAGCAAATGGCGCTGGCGGTTCGACCTCTGTTACCCGGAGTACAAGTTGATCATTGAGTACGACGGACGCCAGCATGCATTTGACGCCGACCAGTGGATCCATGATCTTGAACGACGCGAATGGCTTGATCAGAACGGGTGGCGGATCATCATCGTGGTTTCAGAGGACGTCTACGGGCATCCGCTACGTACGTTGCAACGGATCAGAGTGGCTCTGGTGGATCGAGGAGCTCGAGTGCCAAAGTCCTTCAACCAGGAGTGGACGCGACACTTTATGGTCCGCGCTTAGATCGCACGGCGCGGCGCACGATGGTCGTCCACACTCGTGACCTTGTGCGGAGGAACTCAGCCGAAATTGCCGAATCAAGCGTCATACGTGGCCTTGTGCGGAGAAACGCAGCTCACCCGGGATCCTCAGCAAAGGATCATGCAGGACCTGGGGGTGACCTGCCGACTCATCACCGATACGTTTGGGCTACACGGGAAACCCGCGCATCTCGTCCCGTCTGCTTGTGAGAAGCACAACCTGAAAGGGTTGGCGATCAACAAAGCGGGCAGGAGTGGTTTGGACGAACGAGAGGGCTGCCATGACTGACACGATCACCAACGCGCCGACCGGCGCCATGACCAACGGCCTAACAGATATCGACCCGCTGGAAACCGAAGAGTGGTTGGATGCGCTTACCTCGGTTCTGGATTTCGAGGGTGGGGACCGGGCTCACTACCTGCTGGATCGGCTCATCGTGGAAGGGCGTCACAAGGGCGCACCTGTGCCGTACTCGACCACCACGCCCTACATCAACACCATCCCGGTCGAAAAGCAGCCGCCGTATCCCGGCGATCAAGCCATCGAGTGGCGTATCCGATCACTGAACCGGTGGAACGCCATTGCCATGGTGCTGCGCGCCAACAAGGAATCCTCCGAACTGGGCGGGCACATCGCGAGCTTCCAGTCGTCCGCGACGTTGTACCACGTCGGATGGAATCACTTCTGGCACGGGCCGACCGAAGACGATCCAGGCGACCTGGTCTTCTTCCAGGGCCACTCCGCACCCGGGTTCTACGCACGGGCGTTTATGGAGGGCCGGCTGACCGAAGAGCAGCTCGACAACTTCCGGCAAGAGGCGTTCAACGACGGGCTGCCGTCGTACCCACACCCGTTCCTTAAGCCGGACTTCTGGCAGTTCCCCACGGTGTCCATGGGCCTCGGCCCGATCATGGCCATCTACCAAGCAAGATTCCTGAAGTATCTCGAAGGACGCGGCATCGCCTCAACCGCCGATCGTCACGTGTGGTGCTTCCTCGGCGACGGAGAATGCGACGAACCCGAGTCGCTCGGCGCGATATCGCTTGCTGGCAGAGAGCGTCTCGACAACTTGATCTTCGTGATCAACTGCAACCTGCAACGCCTAGACGGTCCGGTACGCGGCAACGGCAAGATCATCCAGGAGCTGGAAGGCGTATTCCGCGGCGCGGGATGGAACGTGATCAAGGTCATCTGGGGAAGCAACTGGGATCCGCTGCTCGCCCGGGACACCAGCGGCCTGCTGAAGCATCGTATGGAGGAGTGTGTCGACGGCGAGTACCAGGACTTCAAGTCCAAGGATGGCGCTTACGTACGCGAGAACTTCTTCGGCAAGTATCCGGAGCTGCGCGAGATGGTTGCCGGCATGACCGATGAGCAGGTTTGGGCGCTGAATCGCGGCGGCCATGACCCGGTCAAGGTCTTTGCGGCGTACCAGGCGGCCGTGGAACATACCGGTGAGCCGACCGTCATCCTCGCCAAGACCGTCAAGGGCTACGGCATGGGCGAGGCCGGTGAAGGCCAGAACATCACTCATCAGCAGAAGAAGATGGCCGAGAACGCACTGCGGGTGTTCCGTAACCGCTTCGATCTGCCGATCGCCGACGAAGACCTGCTGAAGTACCCGTACCTCAAGCCAGCGGACGACAGTCCTGAGGGTGGCTACCTTGCCGAGCGGCGCGCCGCAGTCGGCGGAGGTAGTGTGCCGGCTCGGCGACAGAAATCGTCCACGACCCTCCAGGTGCCGGAATTGTCCGCGTTCAAGACTCAGCTGCAAGGAACTGGACCCGAGCGCCAGATCTCCACAACGATGGCGTTCGTGCGCATTCTCAACACGTTGATGCGCGACAAGCAGATCGGTGCACGCGTGGTGCCAATCGTGCCCGATGAGTCGCGGACCTTCGGCATGGAGGGCATGTTCCGACAGTTCGGGATTTTCTCCCAGGTTGGTCAGCTCTATCGGCCGCAGGACGCCGACCAGCTCATGTTCTACAAAGAGGACAAGAAGGGCCAGATCCTGCAGGAGGGCATCAACGAGCCGGGCGCGATGGCGTCCTGGATCGCGGCGGCCACCTCGTACAGCGTCAGCGACGTCCCGATGATCCCCTTCTTCATCTACTACTCGATGTTCGGGTTCCAGCGGTTCGGGGACCTGGCGTGGGCCGCGGGTGATAGTCGGGCGCGGGGGTTCATTTTGGGTGGTACGGCGGGGCGTACGACGCTCGCCGGTGAAGGACTGCAGCACGACGACGGGCACAGTCACATTCAGTCGTCGGTGATCCCCAACTGCATTTCTTACGACCCGACGTTCTCGTACGAGGTTGCGGTGATCGTTCACGAGGGTCTGCGCCGCATGATCGGCGAGCAAGAAGACGTTTACTTCTACATCACCCTCATGAACGAGAACTACGAGCATCCAGAGATGCCCGAGGGCGTGGAGGACGGCATCATCCAGGGGATGTACCTGTTCCGCTCGGGTGAGAGGAACAAGAAGACTCCGCGGGTGCAGCTGCTGGGTAGCGGGACCATCTTCCGTGAGGTGCTTGCGGCGGCGGATCTGCTGAAGTCAGATTTTGGCGTCGCCGCGGACGTGTGGAGTGTGCCGAGTTTCACCGAGCTGCGTCGTGAAGGACTCGATGTGGAGCGATGGAATCGGCTCCATCCCACCGAAGAGCCGAGGCGCAGTTACGTGGAAACGATGCTCGCCGACCGACCTGGTCCGGTGATCGCGTCGACGGACTATATGAGGGCGTTCGCTGATCAGATCCGGCCGTTCATTGATCGGCGGTATGCGGTGCTCGGGACCGATGGGTTCGGCCGCTCCGATTATCGGAAGGCGTTGCGCCGCTTCTTTGAAGTTGATCGTCACTTTGTGACACTTACTGCCCTGCACGCGCTGGCCCAGGAAGGTCAGATACCTCAAGAGCGTGTGGCAGAAGCGATAAGCAAATACGACATCGATCCGGAGAAGCGGAACCCGATGCGGACCTGATTGGAGCGAGGCGTGACCACTCAAGTAGCAGTTCCCGACATTGGCGACTTCGATGACGTCCCCGTTATCGAAGTGCACGTTGCAGCGGGTGACGTCGTCGCCGTGGACGATCCCTTGGTGACCCTGGAGTCGGACAAGGCGACGATGGATGTCCCTAGCACCGCTGCTGGGGAGATCCGAGAGTTGTTCGTCAAAGAGGGCGACCGAGTCAGCGAGGGGACGCCTCTGGTTGCGGTCGAGGAGGCGGGAGCACCAGCAGCCGAGCCACCGACCATGATCGGTCAGCAGGAACCAACGCCCGCTGCCGCAGCCCCGGCCGCGCCGGTGCCGGAGGTGGCGCCGCCCGCCGTTCAGCCCGCAGCCGCTCCAGCGGCCCCGGGGGCTGCCGAACCAGCGCCGGCGCCAGATTTCCTCGGCATCCATGCCGGACCGAGCGTACGCCGGCTAGCCCGTGAGCTGGGCGTTGAGCTCTCCTCAGTCAACGGCAGCGGACCGAAGGGCCGGATCACCAAGGAAGACCTGCTGCAGACCTTGCGTGGGCCAGCAGCTCCGGCTGCCGCGCCTGCCGCCGCACCCGCTGGCGGCATGGGCATTCCGCCGATTCCGGCCGTCGACTTTTCAAAATTTGGCGAGATCGAGGTCGAGCCGCTGCCGCGGATCAAGAAAATCTCCGGCCCCTTCCTGCACCGGTCGTGGCTCAACATTCCGCACGTCACGCACGGCGACGAGGCCGACATCACCGACGTCGACGCGTACCGAAAGGAGCTCGACACCGCGGCGAAGGCCGAGGGCTACCGCGTCACGCTGCTGGCGTTCCTGATGAAGGCGTCGGTGTCGGCCTTGCGCGCGTACCCGACCGTGAACAGCTCGCTGTCGCCCGAAGGTGACAGTTTGATCATGAAAAAGTACATCAACATCGGTATCGCCGTGGACACACCCGACGGGCTCGTTGTTCCGGTGATCACCGATGTTGACCGTAAGGGCATCACTGAGCTGAGCAAGGACCTTGGCGCGGCCTCGGCGAAGGCTCGTGACGGCAAGCTGGGGCCCAGCGATCTGCAAGGTGGCACCTTCACGATCACGAGTCTGGGTGGCATCGGCGGGACCAACTTCACGCCGATCGTGAACGCGCCGGAGGTGGCGATCCTTGGTGTCGTGCGCTCAAAGCGTGCGCCGGTCTGGGACGGCGAGCAGTTCGTGCCACGGATGATGCTGCCGGTGTTCCTCTCTTACGACCACCGGGTGATCGACGGCGCGCTGGCCGCCCGGTTCATGCGCCACCTGTGCGACGCGCTCTCCGACATGCGCCGGCTCCTGCTCTAAGAACCGGCGTTCTTTCAAGCGACAGTGGCACCGATGCATCCGTCAGCTGATCAGAGGAGAACCGCATGAGCGTCCAAGAGGTACGGGTCCCCGACATCGGTGACTTCAGTGACGTACCGATCATCGAAATCCACGTCAGTGCCGGCGACGAGGTGGCGGTCGACGATCCGATCATCACCCTGGAGTCGGATAAGGCGACCATGGACGTACCGGCGCCTGTTGCCGGCACTGTCACCGCTGTTCCGGTGTCGGTGGGAGACACGGTTTCCGAAGGTGACGTCATCCTTAGCGTCGAGGTGGCTGGAGCCGAAGCTGCGCCCGCTGGTGAAGCAGTGCAGCCGGCCGCGACAGCGACGGCCCCCGCTGCCCAACCGGCGGCGGCGACCGCCGCGGCTCCCACGCCAGCTCCCGCACCATCACCTGAAGCGGGCGATTTTGATGCCGAGGTGCTGGTGCTCGGTTCGGGCCCGGGTGGTTATACCGCGGCGTTTCGGGCGGCGGATCTGGGCGCGCGGGTGGTGCTCGTCGAGCGGTATCCCTCGCTTGGCGGCGTGTGTCTCAATGTTGGCTGTATTCCGTCCAAAGCCTTGCTGCACGCCGCGAAGGTGGTTGCCGAAACCAAGGAGATGGCCGAGAACGGCATCTCCTTCGGCGAACCCACGTTCGACCTCGACAAGTTGCGTGACTGGAAACAGGCCGTGGTCGATCGGCTCACCCGTGGTGTGGGCGGATTGGCCAAACAGCGCAAGGTGGAAGTCGTCACTGGGGTCGGGACCTTTTCGTCGCCAAACACCATCGATGTCCAGACCGATGGTGGTAATCGGACCATAAGTTTCCAGAACGCGATCATTGCGGCTGGATCGGAATCGGCGAAGCTGCCGTTTATTCCCCATGACGACCCGCGCGTCATTACCTCCACTGGGGCGTTGGAGATAAACGAAATTCCGGAGCGAATGCTTGTCGTGGGCGGCGGCATCATTGGGCTGGAAATGGCGGCGGTGTATTACCAGCTCGGCACCCGTGTAACGGTTGTGGAATTGCTTGATCAGCTGATACCCGGAACAGATGCCGACCTCATTACTCCGTTGCAGCGCATGATCACCAAGCAGTACGAGAACGTCTTCGTGGGCACCAAGGTGACCGCGGTCGATGCAAAGGATTCTGGGCTGACCGTGCACTTTGACGGAGCAAAGGCGCCGGAGACAGACACGTTTGATCAAATTATGGTGGCAGTTGGCCGGGTGCCCAATGGTGCGGCGATCGGTGCCGATAAGGCTGGCGTGATCGTCGACGGTCGCGGTTTCATCAGCGTTGACAAGCAGCAGCGGACTAATGTGCCGCATATCTTCGCAATTGGAGACATCGTCGGGCAGCCGATGCTGGCGCACAAGGCGACCCATGAAGGCAAAGTCGCTGCCGAGGTGGCATGTGGTCAGAAGAGCTACTTCGACGCCCGGGTGATTCCGTCAGTTGCCTACACCGATCCGGAGGTCGCGTGGGTCGGCGTTACCGAGAACGAGGCAAAGGCAGCGGGAGTCGCATACGGGAAAGGCACTTTCCCATGGGCAGCCAGCGGCCGTTCCTTGTCGCTGGGCCGCAGCGAAGGACTGACCAAGTTGATCTTCGACGAGGCGAGCGAACGAGTCATCGGCTGCGGCATTGTCGGACCGTCTGCGGGCGACCTCATTTCCGAGGTCGCACTTGCCATCGAGATGGGCGCCGATGCCGCTGACATTGCGCTTACCGTGCATCCGCACCCGACACTGTCGGAGACGGTTGCCTTTAGCGCCGAGGCGTTTGAGGGCACGATCACCGACCTCTACATGCCTAAGAGGAAGAAGAAGTAGCTCCAACGCGGCTGGATTGATCACCCCATAACGTCTGATTGATGCGGCTGGCTAGCGGCTCACCGAGAGGATGATCTTGCCGATGTTCCCGCCTGACTCCAGACGCGCATGAGCAGAGGCTGCGTCGGCGAGCGGGAACACAGTCAGGGGTGATTGCTTGATCGTTCCGTCGGCGATCAGCGGCCAGACATTCTGAACCAAACCGCGGCAGATCGCAGACTTCTGCTCGACTGATCGGCGGCGCAACAAGTTCGCGGTAATAAGTCCTCTTTTGCTTGCCAGAGATGACAGGTCCAGCGTGCCCTTGCGGCCACCCTGCAGGCCGATGTTGACCAGCGCTCCGTCCATCGCGAGCAGCTCCACATGATCAGCGAGATACTTGGCACCCATGTTGTCCAAGATCATGTGCACGCCTTCGCTGGCGATCTCGCGTACCGCAGACGCCCAATCACTACGGTAGGAGATCGCATGATCGGCACCGATCGAACGGCAGTACCCGAGCTTGTCCTCGGTGCCGGCAGTTGTGATCACGGTAGCGCCGAGGCTTTTCGCGTACTGGATGGCAAACGAGCCAACGCCGCCAGCACCCCCATGCACCAGAAGGCAATCGCCGTCTGCAAGCCCAATCAGCTCGATATTGGAGTAGACGGTCGCTGCCACCTCGATCACGCTGGCCGCCGCGGCCAGTTCCACGCCCAGCGGCGGCGGCACCACCTGACCGGCCGGCGCTGCAACGTATTCTGCATATCCGCCACCAGTCAGCAGTGCGACGCAGGGATCATCCAACTCCCAGTTGGAAACCTCCGCACCCACCTGCGCGATCGTTCCCGAAACCTCGAGTCCCAGAATGTCGCTAACGCCGGGCTGCGACTGATAATGCCCTTGACGTTGCAGCACATCGGCCCGGTTGATGCCGGCTGCGGCGACCTTGATCAGCACCTCGTTGGGTCCCGGGCTCGGCGACTCGACATCTTTGAGTTCGAGTACCTCTGGAGGGCCGGGTTCGCGTACAACGATGGCTTTCACGCCCCACAGCGTGCCACAGGCGGCCGCTGGGGTCGGTTAGGATCTGGATGCTCATCGCACCTGGATGCGTTACAAGCTGTGCTGGGCGAGGTCGCATAGTGGACTAGTGCAGGCGCCTTGAAAGCGCCCGAGCGGGAGACCGTTCCGTGGGTTCGAATCCCACCCTCGCCGCCGATCGATGTCGATCGTTGGAAACTGGTGAGTTGAGCCTGATGCATAGGGTGCAGCGGTGAACGAATCAGGCAGCAAGCGCCTAGAGGGCACGCGCTTCGTGCTTACGCCGCCGCCGCCGGTGCGCTCGCTTGCGATCAGCTCTGTGGCCGCTCTCATCGCAGCAGTCATGATCGTGCTCGGGAGTGCTCTCGATCTGCCACAAGCGATCGTAATGGCCGGCGTCGCTCTCATGATCTTCGCGATCGTGCTGGCCCTCGTCGCCCTGGTGCTGACCGCACGCCTTCGTACGACCTTGATCCTGGATGCGGAAACCATCACCATCGCTCGCGGACGGCACCGCAGAGTTCTGCGGTGGTCCATGATCGACAGGGTGAAGACGCAGGGGCTGCAACTAGTGTTGATCAGCCCTCCCGAGAGCAAGCCCGATGCGACGGTGATCAATCCGCGTGGCAAAAACGATCCAACATTCAGTGCGTTGATCACCGAAATTCAGCAGCGCCTCAACGCTGATCGCGGCTATCGGCAGATTTCCTAGTCGGCTGCCAGAGCGCGAGTGTGTGCTAGTTCAGCGGTACGGCCGGGACGTCGCGGCGACCTTCGGGTCGTACCCGCAGCTGTCATTGACATCTTCACTCTGCGGCGAGGCGCTCGCGCTTGCCTTCTTGGCCGACTTTTTGGACTTCCCTGTCTTGGTTTCGCTGAGTGCTGCTTTGACCCGGGTACGCATTTGCGTGAAGTCGGGACTGGAGGAATGGAAACCAGCGACCCCGGACTTGAATACAACGCTGCGAACATTGCCGTCTTTCACCCGCAGACTCAGATCGACCATCAACGGCAGAACTTCCTGCGGAATGTCGGTGTAGACCAGCTGCTTGCCGGCGTCGGCGACGTCCTCGTAACGGGCCAGCATGTTGCTCGGATTGGCCTGCTTGATGATCGCGTTGATCACGCAACGCTGCCGGTCCATCCGGGCGAAGTCGTCCGAACCGTAGCGCCCCCGGGCGTACCACAGAGCGCTACGTCCATTGAGCTTTTGATGCGGTCCCGGCTTGAGCCATTCCTTTGGCGGGATGTGCTTATCGGTGTCGCCGCCGATCGGGATATAGGTGTTGATATTGAGCTTGATGCCGCCCAGCGCGTTGATCATCTTGCTGAAGCCCTCCAAGTTGATCAACACGTAGTAATCCACCGACAAGCCGAGCGCCTCGCCCACTGAGAGCTTGAGTACGTCGGCACCGAGATTGTCGGTTGGACCAAGCAGGTCGTTGGGCACCGACCGCGGCACATTGCGATACATCGCGTTCAGGAAGTACTCGGCGTTGCCGGAGTCACCGCTGGTGAAGCCGTACGGATAGTACTTGTGCAACGGCGAGCGCTTCGGGAAGGGCATCCGAGTCAGATTTCGGGGCAGACTGAACAGCGTCGTATCGCCGGTCTTGGTATTGATGCTCGCCAAGATCACGGTATCGGTACGCGTGCCGACGCGGCCGGGTCCCGCATCGCCGCCGAGCAGCAGCACGTTCAGTCTCGGCTTGCCGGCCCAAGGGTCCTGCGGTTTGGGCTCGCCCGGCGTGGTCTGGGTGGCCTCCAGAGTCGGGCGGGTCGCGCTTTTTGTCTCGCTTTCGCTTTTGAAAACCGCACCGACCGAGCTTGCGGTGACGTAGGAGTAGTGCGCGGCTACCGCCATAGGGGCGGCAACCGCGAATGAGAGTACGCCGACGAGGACGCCACCGATCACTCGTTGCGCTCTTGTCACGTGATGCCGCAAGGTCAGGTGAGTGGCGATGATGATCCCCACCCAGACCAGCCCGATGATCATCAACGCGACGGCCCCACGGCGCAGTGACGTCGGGTCGACGGCGTGCGCAAGCAGATCTTGACGATCAACTGTTGCGTAAATGCCGATGGCGAGAAGCGCTGCCGCGAAGATGCCCAAGATGACACTGCCGATGATGCGGCGCCGTCCGGCAATCAGCCCGAGTCCAGGGATGGCTGTTCCGGCGATCGTGAAGAGGACTGCTCGTCGAAAGCTTCCGGAGCCCGGAGTCTCGGTTCGGGTGCCTCGCGCAGGCGCAGGGGGCTCGTCGGGGAGCCGCCAGCTCCACGAACCCTGCTCAAGTTGATTAGGCATCAACATTCCTTACGCGCCCGGGGAAGTCAAAACCCGCTCCACAATACGTGTGCAAGCCGATCAATATGCGATTCTCGGAGCAATTCCTGAGTGAGCGCAAACCGGGCAGTTATCGGCGTACGGATTGCCAATCGCCGTTCGACCGGATTGGCTTTGCCTCGCGTAGCGTGAGGTCGGTAGTCTTGCCCAGCGTTCGGCCCTCACGATCGATGCGGCGGTCGAGCTTGTGGTGTGGGAGGCGTCGCCTAGTCCGGTCTATGGCGCCCGCCTGCTAAGCGGGTTGAGGGCACAACCCTCTCGCGGGTTCAAATCCCGCCGCCTCCGCCACTATGACCGCGGCCGCTTCGCCGACTGCAGGAGCCCGCCGTTGATCTTCGTTGACGAGTTTATCGTTGTTGCGGGCGACGAAGGAGGCGAATTTAGCGGCGGCGGTCAGAGTGGCGATCAATACCGCCACTATGACGGGCAGCCGCTTCGCCGACTGCAGGAGCACGCGGCTCGCGCTTCATCGATGAGCCCGCTGCCGTTCGCGAGCGACGAAGGAGGCGAATCTGGCGGCGGCCCGTCAGAGTGGCGATAAACTCCGCCACACATTGAGAGGGCGTTGGCTTTTTGGCTCAGCGATGATGGGACTGGTCTTGCCACGCCTTCGAGCCCGCTGAGACGGCCTCCCTGAACTGATGCGCACGCCTGCGGGCAATCTCGCTCGGAGATTCCTCCATCTGGTCGATCCACCTCATGGCCGCTCGACCGAGTGCGGTCGCGGACAATGCGGCGCCAACCCACCACAGGAAGAAACCAACGCAGAGCAACAGCACACCTGAGCTCATCAGGCTGCGGTTGATTTCCAACGTCGGTCGGGAAGCGGAGTTGCTCATCTTGATCCTCTTTTCAGGATGCGTCGCGGACCCCCGAAGGTGTTCCTCATCATCCGCCCCCTGACGCGGGATGAGCATCACCCTGTCCGGGTGAATCATCCTGCAGCTAGCTCAAGATCAGTCTCAGCCGTGCAGGTCGGGTGCTGACTGCGGCTGTACCGACCAGCTGGCGGGTTTGTCGTTGGTGTCGGCCTCTGCGTCCGCCGCAGTCACCTGCACCCTGCCAGGCTTGTGATGGGTGGGCGCATAGATCGTGTACAACCGCATAGGCTCGTCGCCGATGTTGGTGACGTTGTGCCAGGTACCCGCCGGCACGAAGATGCACCAGCCATCGGACACCTCCTGTTCGAACTCGAGCTTGTCTCGGGCGGGTCCCATCTGAACGCGCCCTCGTCCGGCATCGAGGCGGAGAAACTGATCGGTGGCTGGATGTGCCTCGAGTCCGATGTCGCTGCCCTCGGGAATCGACATCAGGGTCAGCTGCAAGTACTTGCCGCTCCAGGCGACGGTTCGATAGTTGGTGTTTTCGACCGTTGCTTCTTCGAGGTTGAACGACTGAGGCTCCGGCCCAATGTCCTTGATCGTCATCGATCTAGCTTGTCGTATCCGATCAGTCCTGCGGGAGGAGGGTCAGTCACAGCCGGTACACCCGACGCGCATTGTCCCGGCCGATGAGCGCGGCGAGATGATCAGCATCGTGGGGCGTCAGTTCGCCAGAGGCGATCAACTCGATCATGATCGTCGACAGGCCCCGTCGGAACAGTTCCGCGCCGAGATAGTAGAACTCGGCCAGCCCGTACGCGTCAGTGGAGAACAGCAACTTTCCGAAGGGGATGAGCTCCAGAGTCTCGCGAATGACGCTTTGGCTCAGTGCACCGGTGTTGTGGACCGCCAGTCCAAGATCCATGAACACGTGGCTGAAGACCTGGGCGAGGTATGCGGCGTTGCGGTGGAATGGGTAATTGTGCAGCAAGAACACCGGGACCCCGTACGCCTCGGTTGCCCGCAGGAAGGGTGTCAGGCGTAGCGGATCTGCGAACCGTAGATCAAGATCCGCATCACCGTAGCCGACATGGATCTGTAGTGGCTTGCCGACCTTGATCGCGGTCCAGGCGAGCCAGGAGTTGATCACTGGATCGGCGATCCGATAATGATCACTCTCATTCGGCCCGGGACGAGCGAGCACGGCGGCCAAGGCGTCGCTGCTAGGTGGCTCAGCCGGGAGGTCAAGACCGATCCGGTACGCCGCAATGCTCTTGGCAGCAACCGCGGTGGATTGGTGCAGCGCTTCCTCCACGGCCTCGGCAAAGTTGCCAGCGCTCGTCTCCCTGATGAGTAGCTTCTCTGCCAATGCCTCCAGCCGGACCACCTCGTACGCCGTGCCGCCGCTCATCTCGGCAAGCTCGGCGGGCGAGCAGAGCCGATCAGCGTTGAGGCCGGTATCAACCAAGAACGTCTCGATGCCGGCCGCGGCCACAAGTCGTCGGCTCGCTTCGATACTAAGGTCGCGACGCCGGGCAAGATAGTCCTCGGCCGACGCGTGCGGATCCAATCCAAGCACCGGAGCACACCACCTCCGGATCGCCAACCCAAGCATCGAGTCAAAGAAGCTGGTTCCTAGCGGCGCGGGAGCTGCTGCCTCATTGATCAAGGACTCGAACGCTGCTTGATCAAGATCATCAAGGATTAGGCCGTGGCAGTGATGATCAACAAGCGGTCCAAGATCTCTTGACTCAGCAGCCATCGTTTCTCCGGTCGCACCAGACGTTCCACTTGAGCCCTATTCTGTGGTGCCGTGGACGTCGTCGAACGGCAAGCCCGCGCCGCGCAGGCCGAGAAACTGCTGCCTACGCTCATGGAACGCGATGTCGGCATGGTGGCGACCACCTTCGTTGACAATGCAGGCATCACTCGGGTGAAGAGTGTTCCGCTCAAGCGGCTGCCGGAGTTGGCCGCATGGGGTGTTGGCGCATCGACGAGCTTTGACTATTTCCGGTTTGACGACTGGCTGGTGGCACCGCCCGGTGGCACGGCGCCAGTCGGTGATCTTCGCGTCATCCCTGATCTGCGTCGAGTGGTCCCGCTGGCCGCGCAGCCCGGTTGGGCTTGGGCGCCCGCTGACCGCTACCGGCAAGACGGTGAGCCGCACGAGCGCTGCAATCGGCTGCTGCTGCGGCGGGTGGTCGACGACGCGACTGCCAATGGTCTGGAGATCAAGACGGCTTATGAGATCGAATGGGTCGTCTCCGCTGGTGACGGGGACGACTTCGTGTCGGCGGCCGTGGGTCCCGCGTACGGGATGTCACGCCTGATCCTGATCTCGGATTACGCCCGTGATGTCGTTGACGCGCTCAGTGCGGAGGGGATCCAGGTCGAGCAGTTCCATCCCGAATACGCCGTTGGGCAGCTTGAGCTTTCCGTTGCTGTCGAGTCGCCGGTCGACGCAGCCGACACTTCCGTACTGGTGCGCAGCACGATTCGTGCCGTCGGCCGCCGTTACAACTACCGCACGTCCTTTTCGCCCAAGGTTGAGGCCGAAGGCGTCGGAAATGGCGGTCATGTCCATCTCAGTGTGTGGCGGGACGGTCGCAATCTGATGGCCGGCGGAGACGGGCCCTGTGGGCTGACACAAGTCGGCGAAGCTTTTGCTGCCGGCATCTTGAAGCGGCTGCCCGCACTGTTGGCACTTGGCGCACCATCGGTTGCGTCGTATCTGCGGTTGGTGCCGTCGCACTGGGCGGGCGTCTACGGCTGCTGGGGCCTGGAAAACCGCGAGGCTGCGTTACGCATGATCATGGGGTCGGTGGGCAGCGGCGAGTGGACGGCCAATCTTGAAGTCAAGTGCGTGGACCTCACGGCCAATCCGTATTTGCTGCTGGCTGGGCTGCTGGCTGCCGGGTTGGATGGAATTGCCGCGGAGGCACGGCTGCCCGAGCCGGTTGACGTAGATCCCGCGGCGCTGGCGCCAGAAGAGCTGGACTGGCGCGGCATCCAGCGCCTACCAACGAGCTTGCGAGAGTCCACAGATGCGCTGGCTGGTGATCCAGTGCTGCGCGCCGCGCTGGGGAAGGATCTGATCGATTCGGTGCTGGCCGTACGCGAATCAGAGATCGACCTGTTCGCCGAGGCGTCGGATGAGGAGGTCGTACGCGCCTTGCGATGGACCCACTGAGTCCGCGGGCTAATGGAACCGCGGGACGATCAAGTAAATCCCAAAGAGCACCAGCAAGCCGGCGATGCCAAGCATTAAATAGGCAAGCGACATGACGGCCGTACCGGAACCGCCCTCGTTCGATTTGATCTTCGCCACTGACACCAGCCGGATGCCTGTCGCTAGCAAGATCGTGAAGATCACCGAGCTCACGATGGAGACGACAGCTACCGAACCGAGGGCAGCCCAATCGATATGCATCAGGCGGCGCTCTTTGCTTTGTGCTTCTTAGCCTTCTTAGGCTTAGGAGGAGGATCCAGCCGCGGATCATTGGGGTACGTGGTGGGCGGCGTAGCGGCAGCGAAAACCAAAACCTCGTGGCTGTCGGTGACATTAACGTGAGTGATCCGATGGCGCCGAGAGACGACGTAGATCACCGTGCAGGTAGCGGCAAGCAACACTATGAGCACGATAACGCCAGCGACACCATGATCAGCAAGCAGCGCGGCAAGTCCGCCGACCAGAGCGGCTCCCGGCAAGGTCAGCAGCCAGGCGTAGGCCATGCGACGGGCGACGCTCCAGCGAACCTCTGCCCCGCGCCCGACACCGGAACCGAGGATGCTGCCAGTGCTGACATGGGTGGTGGAGAGCCCGAATCCAAGGTGGGCCGATGCCAGGATCGTCGCGCTGGTTGCCGCACCCGAGGCAGCACCCTGCGGCGTCTCGATCTCCACAATGCCTTTGCCCATGGTGCGCATGATGCGCCAGCCGCCGGAGTAGGTGCCCAAACCAATAGCAACGCCCGCCGCAATGATCACCCACAGCTGCGGGCCAGTGCCGGAAGCTTGGAAACCGGCCGCGATCAATACCAGTGTGATGACGCCCATCGTCTTCTGGCCGTCTGAAGTGCCGTGAGCGAGCGCGACCATCGACGAGGTGAAAGCCTGCCCGTACTTGAAGCCGGTATTGCTGTGAACGCTCGGCGTCTTTCTGGTGATGCGGTATGCCAGCTTGGTGGCCCACACTGCGGCGATGCCCGCAACCAGCGGCGCAACGATGGCGGGCAACAGAACCTTTGACACGATCACCCAGCCGTGCACAGAAGCAATTCCGGCACCGACGATGACCGCTCCGATGAGGCCCCCGAAGAGGGCATGCGAGGAGCTAGACGGCAGGCCAAACAGCCAGGTCATCAGGTTCCAGATAATCGCGCCGAGCAAGCCAGCAAGAATCATCGGAACGGTGATCAGCGAGTCATCAAAAAAACCACCGGAGATCGTCTTCGCGACCTCGGTGGAAAGACAGGCGCCAACAAGATTGAGGAAAGCGCCAAGAATTACTGCGGTTCGCGGTTTAAGTGCGCCCGTTGCGACCGGGCCTGCCATGGCATTGGCACTGTCGTGGAAGCCGTTCGTGAAATCGAAGATCAGCGCTACGGCGATGACGGTTATGACGACGAACAGCTCTGTCACATCAGTTTCCCATCCGGAACGGGTGGTTGGTGGCCGGAGCACCTGCTAACGACGCTAGAACCTAGCCGTCAGTGTGAACAATAGGTGAAGTGATCAGGTTGTCAACAGGTGAATACCAGTCTCTCAGTGGTTTTGTTCAGACATTAGGGCCCTTTTCCCCACTTACACCTGCCACAAGTCCCAAGAGGAGGTCGTAGACCCGCTGCAATTGATCATGTGGCGTACGGGGCTGGACCAGGCTGGCGCCGATCCCGACTAGATAGGGAACCAAAGCCGCGGTGTATGCGACTTCGGGATCATCCACCATCTTCGACCATATTGCCTGGAGTGACTGCAGGCGCCGTTGGTCGACCCGCTCTTGCACCGCGCGTACCTGCGGATCGGAGAATGCCCAGGCGCGCATCGCGACCTCGAGATCGGGCCGGTAGAAACTCTCGCTATCTGTTATGGCAGCTGTGAGCCCGGCAAGCGCGTCTCGTGGCATGGCGCCCGTTGACTTATCTATCGCTTGGTCAAGGGCGTCGACGACACGAGTTTCGTACGTGGCAAGGAGCGCTCGCTTGAAGTCCGCGGCCCCCGCGAAGTGGTGGTGGAAGGAGCCCTTGCTGACATCGAGGCGGCGACATAGTCGATCGATACGTAGTCCGTCGGCACCGTCCTCGCTGAGAACTGCTAGGCCGGTCTCGAGCCATTCCGAGCGACTGGGCATGTTGAAGACCATACCATACGGTATGGTATGGAGCATGAAAGCAATAACGGTCATCGGCGGCGGCCTCGGCGGATTGGCTGCTGCCATCACCGCAACCGAAGGTGGAGCAACTGTCACGCTCCATGAAGCGCACCGGACACTCGGCGGGCGGTGGCGATCTACGCCAGTGCGGAGATCCGTTCGGGCGCGCGTCGGAAGGAACTCGAACTCTGCGCGCGATGCGGACGCGGCCAGTGAGGTCGATGGCTCGATAGAAGCGCGGGTGTATCGAGCGCATGAGGGTCCCCATGTGATCTACCGGGACGGACCGATCTGGGCTTGGCTCAAGGAACGCGACCTGCTCGGTGTTACGTGTCGAGTGCCGCTCGGTGCGGGAGCCCGGTTTCGGTTCTGGCAAGGGGGCAGGTTGCGGGCCGCGCCACCTCTTGGTTTCCTGCGTGCGGTGCTGGTGTCCCGCCGCAGGGACGTACCAGTTGATCAATCCTTCCGCGAATGGGCCACGAGGCTGGTCGGTGAGGACGAAGCACAGATGGGCGCATCAGCCTCGGGGGTGGGGCTCTTCCACCATGACCCCGGCTCGCTGTCGGCCGCGTTCGTCGCCGAACGACTCTCTCGGGTCTATGCGCTACCGCCACAGGCGTCCTACCGGCGGGGCAGTTGGGGAGCGATGTTCCCCGATCTTGGGGCGTACGCCCGAAAGCTTGGCGTGATCATCGAGCTCGGCTCACGGATGAGCTCGATAGGTGACGGGATCACCATTGTCGCGACTGAGCTGGAGTCGGCTCGGCAGCTGCTGGGGGATAGCACCTTGGATTGGCCGTCTGGGCGGGCTGCGCTGCTTGATCTTGGAGTGAAACGTGATCACCGGGATTTGTTCGTGGTAAGTGATCTTGATACGTGCGGTTGGCTGGAGAACTTCACGATGCCCGATCCGACAATCGCGCCGCCGGGTGAGCACCTCGTACAGATGCAGATGCCGATCGGTCCGGATGCCTCCAAGGCCGATGGCATCGCGCGCTTGGAGACCATCTCGGACTATGCGCTGCCGGAGTGGCGGGAGCGTACGACGTACCGGCTGGAATCGTTGGCCAATGCGCGTACGGGAGCTGTGGACTTTCCCGGCACGTCTTGGCGGGACCGGCCTGCGATTGACCGTGGCGACGGCGTTTACCTGGTTGGTGACCGCGTCGCTGCGCCGGGACTGCTGAGCGAGGTGAGCCTCAACAGCGGAATACTGGCGGCTCAGCTGGCTCTGAGGTAAGCAGGGTTGTTTTCGGTTGGTCGAACTAGCCTGGGCCGATACACTCTCTCGGTGTTGCTCGGCGGCGAGATGCCGTACGAGCTCCCGCACCCGTGGCTCAACGGATAGAGCATCTGACTACG
>Ga0307406_10000044_pt1 | contig 71261 bp, 52 predicted proteins | sample 322Cmetagenome_3_FD_203706 | JGI IMG/M metagenome (GOLD analysis project Ga0307406, IMG submission 203706) | Maize rhizosphere microbial communities from greenhouse at UC Davis, California, United States - 322HYB-C-2 | ecosystem: Host-associated > Plants > Roots > Rhizosphere > Soil | place...
AAAGCTGGTATCCTACTTTAGTTAAACCTGTTTTTAATCCACCAAATTGGATTTTCATGCCAATGTGGACATTACTTTATATTTTAATGGCGGTTGCCGCGGGACTAGTTTGGGATAAAATAAAAGAGCAGACGGAAGAAGTAAAAAAGGCACTTTTATTCTTTATTATTCAGTTAACACTTAACGCGATTTGGTCATACCTTTTCTTCGGATTGAAAAATCCGCTTTTGGCTTTAATCGAAATTGCACTTTTATGGCTTATGATTTATGAAACTTATTTGAAATTTATCAAAATCAATAAAATAGCAGCTTATCTATTGATTCCTTATATGGCGTGGGTTGCATTTGCAGCCGTTTTGAATGCTAGTATCTGGTGGCTGAATAAATAATTTTTTTATTGCAAGTTTCAGGTTTTCTTTGTTTCAGGTTTGATCAATACGTTATACTTATGAATAAATTTAAGGGTTTTTTAATTGTGTTGGTTTTAATTTCGGTTAAGAGTTTTGCTTGTTTGAATGGGGAGACAAAAATTTTAAAAAATGAAGCTTATGCTTATATTGACCATGATGGAATTAATCCTCAGGGGCATAACTTTTTCAAAGGTGATTTTCCAAGATTGATCATTGAACTGGACAGTTTGTATAAAAAGACAAAAGATCTGGATTACTTATCTGATAAAGGATATCTTTTAATTGTTCAGGGAAAATATGATGAAGCTTTAAATTTATATCTGAATATTGAAAAAATTGAACCAAACAGATACTCTACGGCATCTAATCTTGGAACACTTTATGAGTTAATGGGGCAAAATCAAAAAGCCTATACCTGGATCAAAAAATCTATTGAAATTAATCCGAAATCTCATAAAGGATCCGAATGGCTTCATTTGAGAATATTAGAAGCTAAAATCAAGAATTTAAAAGATCTTTCTGGCCAGTTTTTACTTAATACAAATTTTGGAACTTCAAACGAACCCAAAACAAAATTATCAAAAAAAGAAGTTGATGAGTTAACTCAGTCTGTTTATTATCAGGTGAATGAAAGGATGTCATTTATTGAACCAAAAGATAAGATTATTTCGATTTTGCTTTTCGAACTAGGAAATCTTGCAGAATTAAAAGGAGAAAACAATAGTGCTCTTGCGACTTATAGAACTGCGAGGCTTTATGGTTACAATGATGATTTAATTGTTGCAAGAATGATTAACAGTGCTCAGCATGAAGTTGAGTATTACAGAGAAAGAGCCGTGAGCTATGGTTCTCAATTACGATATTTACGAGAAAGCAAAATTGCTGTTAATCCAGATTATTTACTCCAAATTGAAACAAGTTTAATTATTTTGTCAGTTATCATAGCCATTTTACTAATTACTGTGATTGTCTTTTTCTTGAAATATAAAAAAATGAAAAAATCTATTTCAACTTTTTAAATTCTTCATTTTTAGCATACAGAAAATCCATAACTGCCAAAACATTGGGATGTTCTAAAAGTGTTTTTGATTTTGGATCTGCATCGCAAAACTTTATAAAAAGTTCTTTTTCGTTAGATGTAATATTTAAGTTTTTAAGAAAGAAATTAGGAGGACAAGAAGCGATAATTAGCTTTTCGAAACGGTCGTCATTAGGCTCCATTTTTTTCTTTGGTTTGTCAAAAATAGGGTAACTAAAATTTATAGCATTTTTAATTTTGCCATCATAAACAGTAACCTTTGTAGTAACATCATCAAATTGCTTGCGAATTTTTATTTTATTTATTTCTTCTCTATCATTCGAGATTTTTTTAGTTTCAGTTTTATTGAAAACAGATCTGGAAACTACAACATTCTCCAATTCTTCAGCTTTTGGAACCATTTCAACAGTGAGATAGTTTTTTTTCAGATCTTTTAAGTTTACCTTTAATCTTGTAAATAAGTAATCCCTTGAAAAAAACAATAGACTGTCCTGATCTTTCGCTAAAATAGAAAACTCTCCTAATTCATTTGTTCTCGTACTAGTTTGGGCAGTTTTGTTTATAACTTCAACCTTACTAAGTGGTGCATTATTAGAAATGACTTTCCCTTGAAGTAATTTTTCTGTTTGTGAAGTACTAAATTGGTACGCTAGAAGAGAAATTGTAGTAAGTAATTTTACTTTCATAGTGAAATTTAGTTTTTAGTTCCAGAATTTAATTTCCTAAACTCTTCATTTTTAGCATACAAAAAATCCATTGTAGTCAATATATTATTATGTTCGAGAATGCCTTTAGATCTTGGGTCTGCGTCGCAAAATTCCAGGAAAAGTGCCTTTTCTTCGGGCTTTAATTTTAAATCTTTAATAAAAAAATCTTCTGGAATTGTTGTTACTAATTTTTTGAAATCAATTTCAGAAGCTTTCTTTTTGGGCACTTCCTTTTCTTTTTTAAATAAATTAAAAATTAGACCCCCAACTGCCATAAAATCCATTCCGTTCGTAATAGTTCCGTCATAAACACCTGTGTATTGGTGCAAGGATCTGGAAGGTATTACATTTGATCCTTCGCTGGCAGCGCCTACGTGAGGAAATTTTATTTGTGTAATGACAACTTCCTCCAATTCTTCGGGTTTAAAAATCATATTTACCACAAGATCATTTTGAATAAAATCTGTTTGAGTCAGTTTTATTCTTTTGAAGAAATAATCTTTCGAGAAAAATATCAGACTGTCTTTTACATTAGCTAAAATAGAAAACTCACCCAATTCATTAGTTCGTGTACTGGTTTTTGCCGTTTTGTTAATTACTTCAACATTTTTGAGTAATATGTTTTGGGAATAAACTTTTCCGTTTAATTGTTTTTCTGTTTGAGAAATAGAAAGCTGGTAGGTAAAAAACGAAATTGTAGTGAGTAGTTTTACGTTCATCTAGTGGTGTTTAGCTGAAGTAAAATTATTAGATTTGTCTTAACGAAAACTTACAGAATATGTAAATTCTTGTTAATTCTATTTTGAGTCCAGTTTCCAGACGGTAATTAAAATTTTATACTATTTGAATTAAATCTGATGGATGATTGATTGTCAATTTTGCTCCACTTGCCCTTAATTCTGCTTCTGTTCGATAACCCCATCTAACCCCAACAGGAAACATATTAGCGTTTACCGCTGTCTGCATATCAATATCAGAATCGCCAACGAAGAGAATCTCTTCTGGTTTTAAATTCCATTTTTCGGCTATAGCTAAAGCTTCAAACGGATTTGGTTTTTTAAATGCTTCTGTGCTTAAACCAACGGCCGCATTAAAATAATCAGGAAATATTTCGGATGCTATTTTTTTTGTCAGTTCGTCTGCTTTGTTTGAAAAAACTGCTAGTTTGATGTTTTGTGAAGTCAAAAGATCTAATAATTCTTTGATGCCTTCGTACGGTTTTGTTTTTATAGTACAAACTTCGCGATATTCGTTGATCATACAATCAAAACAAATTTCAATTTGTTCATCAGAATTGTTTGATGCTGGCAATGCTTTGCTTACCAAATTTCGTAACCCGCTTCCTATGAAATATTGATAAGTATCGTAAGTATGAGTGGGATAATTTAAACCTGTCAATACAGTATTCATGGCATCTGAAATGTCTTCTAATGAATTGACTAACGTTTCGTCTAAATCAAAAATAATTCCTTTGTATTTCATTTTTTATATACTATTGCCAACAATAAAACCGCTTGTCCAAGCATTTTGAAAATTAAAACCGCCTGTAATAGCATCTATATTAACTATTTCGCCAGCAAAATAAAGATTTTCGTGAATTTTGCTTTCCATCGTTTTAAAGTTAATTTCTTTTAAATCGATTCCGCCGGCAGTAACGAATTCTTCTTTAAAAGTACTTTTCCCGTTGACCTGAAATTTGGCTTTTGTCAATTGTGAAGCTAAATTCTGCAATTGAATTTTAGATAAATCGGCCCATTTTGTTTCGGTTTCAATTCCTGATGCCAAGACCAAACTTTCCCATAAACGATTCGGAAATTCAAATGGAGATTTTTTTGACACCGCTTTTTTAGCGTGTTCCTGTTTTAAATCTTTCAGGATTTTTTCAGCATCTTCTTTATCCACATCATTTAACCAATTGACGAAAATCGTAAACTGATAGTTTTTGTCGAATAAAATACGCGCTCCCCAGGCCGAAAGTTTCAGAATCGCAGGTCCGCTCATTCCCCAATGGGTGATTAATAAAGGCCCTGTCGATTCAAGTTTGGTGTCTTTTACATTAACGGTAACTTGTGCCGCAACGCCTGGTAATTCTTTTATACGAGAATCTTTGATATTGAAAGTAAATAGGGAAGGAACAGGGCTAATAATCGCATGTCCTTTCTCTTTTAGCATTTCCCAAATTTTAGGATTGCTTCCTGTCGCCATAACTAATTTTTCTGCAATAAATTTATCGTTTTGTGTGTCGATTTTCCAATGATTTTCTGCTTTGTAAATCGACTGTACGCTTTGACCCGTCAATACTTTTATGCCGAGTTTCTCGGTTGCTTTTAAGAAACAATCGATTATCGTTTGAGAAGAATTTGAAACCGGAAACATTCTTCCGTCTTCTTCAATTTTTAATTCTACACTATGTTTTTCAAACCATTCAATTGTGTCGCCAGAACCAAATTGATGAAAAGGCCCGCGAAGTTCTTTTTCGCCTCGAGGGTAAAATTTAACCAATTCATTGGGTTCAAAGCAAGCGTGTGTTACGTTGCAACGCCCTCCGCCAGAGACGCGAACTTTAGAAAGTACTTCTTTCCCTCTTTCTAAAATGGCAATTTTAAGTTTCGGATTTTTCTCTGCAATATTTATTGCTGTAAAGAATCCTGCAGCGCCTCCGCCAACAATTAGTATGTCGAAATTTTGAATCATATTATTTGGTTTGCCACGAATTACACGAATTGGCACTAATTTTTTTATCTGCCACAGATTTCACAGATGAAACGGATTAAAAAATCTGTGTTAATCTGGGAATCTGTGGCTATTCTTTAATTATAATCTATCCGGAAAGTCACTAATGATTCCGTCAACTTTAAAACTTTTTATTTTTTGAATGTCTTCTTTTACATTTATGGTCCATGGTAAAACCAGAAATCCTTTTTCCTGAACTTGATTTACATTTTCCATATTCAATAAATGATAATCGGGATGAATGGCACGTGCTTTTATTTTTTCGGCGAAAGCCAAAGCTGTATCGAGATTTTCTTCTGTTAAAACGCCAATTGCAATATTTGGGTTTAGATTTCGAACTTCTTCTAAATAATTCCAATCAAAACTTGAAATGATAAAATGTTCATAATTCCAGTTTTTATCCGAAATATATTCCTCAATTAAAGACACAACTTTATTTGAAGTTCCAACGCCTTTCAACTCAATATTGATGAGGCATTTTTTGTCTGTTAAATCAAAAACTTCATTTAAAGTGGGAATTTCGTATTGATCCTCAATCAAAAACGATTTTAATTCGGTTAAAGATAAAGTATTTACAAAACCTTTTCTATTGGTTGTTCTGTCGATGGTTTCATCGTGAATCACGATTATATGTCCGTCAGCGCTTAAGTGAACGTCGAGTTCGATTCCGTCGGCATTTAAGTCTAATGCTTTTTGGAAAGCTTTTAAAGTGTTTTCAGGTTCGTAGCCTTTGGCACCGCGATGTGCTATTTTTAGCATTTCTTTTTTAGTTTAACCGCAAAGGTCGCAAAGATTTACGCAAAGTACGCAAGGATTAGATAAAAAAAGTTGCCACAGATTTCACAGATTAAAATGATTTTTTTTCACGCAGATTTTAAAAAGATTTGAGCAGATTTTTAAAATTTAAATCCGCTCAAATCTGCAAAATCTGCGTGAAAAAAAATTACGACTTTGCTTCATTACTTTTAAGTACGTTCCAGTAAAACAAGCCCGTATTCAGAATCAATGATAGCTTTTCCGTTTTGGACTTCTGTTTCCTGGCCTGAAAAAGCGTCTTTTAATTTAGTTCCATCTTCAAAAATAGATTCAACCGGAAGTTCTTTTGGACCAGTTCCTAAATCGAGACCAATTACAACTTCGTCTTTATAATTAATTTTAGTAAAACTTCTGGAAAAAATATACGGCTTTTTTGAAATCATATTGTGTATTCCTGCGCCTACGGATGGATGATTCCTGCGGAAGTGACCCAACTTTTGCCAATGTAAAAGGATTCTTTTCGTTTCTTCATCAGAGTCAATATCTTCCCAATTCATGAAAGATCTTAATGTCGCGTCGCCTTCTGTACCTTCAATTACAAGAGAACGACCCGTTTCATCACCATAATAGACTTGAGAAATTCCGGGAGAAAGTAAAAGTTTTGTTCCTGCCTCAAAAGTTCTGTTTCGATTGGAATCAAAAGGTTCGGGATCATCATGAGAGGAAACATAATTAAGAACGCTGAAACCTTTTAATTCATTTTGAAGTTTGGCTGAATATTTCGAAAATATAATTTCATAATCGTTTTGTGCATCGAGTTTAAATTCGAAATTAATCATACAATTGAAGCCATTCTCGAAATAATTTACTTTTCGGTCTCCAAAATCATAATCCAGTCCACAGCTTATTTCGTAACCATAAACCTCGGCAATGGTATAAAAAGGATTTTGATCTAAAACCTCCAGCGGATGATGTTTTTTCCAGGTTTCAAAAGCATATTCACATTCTTTTCTAAAATCAATCCATACATTTTCTTCGGTATGTTTTACAGTGTCAGCTCTGTAACCGTCAATTCCGAATTCGAGAATATAATCTGTTAACCATTTTATGATGTAATATTTTGGCGTTCTGGGATAATTTGTTCTTTTGAAAAATTCATCCAAAGAAGTGATTTCGTTTTCATAACGGCCTTCATTTTTCCATTTTTCGATTAAAAAAGAAGGCAATTCCACTTCCTGATTGCTTTCGGTTCTCACGTCCGGAAGATTATCGACCAAAGTACACATCGTGGTATTTTCGAATGATTTGTAATCGCACACAATTCCAGTTCTAACCCAATCTTCCGGCCACATTGGGTCTTCGGGAGTTACAGGTCCGGTGTGGTTGATCACTCCGTCAAGCATTATTCTGATGCCTTTTTCGTGCGCTTTTTTAATCAAATTAGCTAGATCTTCTTTAGTCCCGAAATTCGGATCAAGAGCCGTCCAGTCTCTTGCCCAATAACCGTGATAACCATAACTAAGTCCGGTTCCTTCATCAACTCCGTCGTGAATTTGTTCTACGATCGGCGTAAGCCAAATCACATTTATTCCTAATTGATCAAAATAGCCTTCATCGATTTTTTTGATAATTCCGATGATGTCACCGCCTTCAAATCCGCGTAGTTTTCCCGGAGTTTTGGTTCGGTTAAAATGGATATCGTTAGAAGGAATTCCGTTATAAAAACGATCGGTAAGTAAAAAGTAAACATTTGCTCCTTCCCAGACGAAAGGTGTTTTCGAAGTATTTTCGGTATTCATTAATATTAATTTTGTGCGAGAATATTAAAGATAAAGAAAGGCAAATGGATTATCGCATTTATTTTGAATTTAACTCGTTTTTATAATAAAAAGAATCCGCTACAATTCATGAATTTGGCGGAAATTATAATAGCCACCGATTAAAGGATTAAATTGATTTTTTAAATCTGTGTTAATCCTTTAATCTGTGGCTAAATTTTTTTGCGCCCAATAGCTTATTCCAGTTCTAAAACAACAGCCGATTTTGGTTCCACAGTAATTTCAGTAGCTAAATCAAATGTTTTTCCAGTCAGAACATCTTTTCCAGATTTAAAGTTTTTGATGTTTTCTTTAAAACGATTGGTTTTTACAACTTGCTCTTTTGCATTATTATTGAAAACCACCATTACGGTTTTAGCATCTGTATATCTGAAATAAACATACGTATTATTTTCAGGAATGTAATGTGTCATTTTTCCGAAATGAACCGCTTCATTTGATTTTCTCCAGTTGAATAATTTGGCTGTGAAATCGAAATATTTAGCCTGTTCAGCTGTTCTTCCTGCCGCGGTTAACGCGTTGTTTTTATCGCCTGCCCATCCGCCTGGAAAATCCTGACGAATATCGGCATCACCTTTACTTTTATCGCCGCCCATTCCAATTTCTGAACCGTAATACAATTGTGGAATTCCACGAACTGTAGCTAGTAAAGTCATGGCCAGTTTGTATTTAGCAAAATCGTATTTGAACTTATCATTCATACGATCTGTATCGTGATTTTCGGTAAAAACTAAAATGTTATTCGTATTTGGATATAAATAATCCATGGCAAAATTGTTGTAGAACTTAATCATTCCATTGTCCCAGGTTCCTTCGCTTTCATTAAATGCAGAAACCACTTGACTTTGAAGCGTAAAATCCATTACACTTGGCAAATTCGAATTGTAGTTTTCGATAGCCCCAATTTTACTGTCTTTTTGCCAATAAGCCAAGTTCGCCTGATTGTGCATCCAGATTTCACCCACAATATTAAAGTTCGGATATTCATTTGTAATGGCTTTTGCCCAATTTGCCATCGCTGTTGCATCAGAATAGTTGTAAGTATCAACTCTAAATCCGTCAAGATTAGCAAATTCTATCCACCAAATTGCGTTTTGAGTCAGGTATTTTGCCACTAGAGGATTTCTCAAATTCAAATCCGGCATCGAAGGAACAAACCAGCCATCAACACAAACTTCCTGATCTATTTTTGAAGCATGCATATCTGTAATAACTTCACGTCTGTGGTGTGTTTGTGTGTAATTTTCGAATTGATTAATCCACGATTTTGTTGGCAAATCCTTGATCATCCAGTGCGTAATTCCCCAGTGATTGGTTACGTAATCCATAACCAGTTTCATGTTCTTTTTGTGCATTTCTGCAGATAAACGAGCGTAATCATCATTTGTTCCGTAACGCGGATCAATTTTGTAAACATCAGATTGTCCGTAAGTATGATACGAATGTTGTTTGTCATTGTCTTCGCATAAAGGCGTGCTCCAGATTGTGGTTGCGCCAAGAGACGAAATATAATCTAAGTTTTTAATGATTCCTTCGATATCACCGCCGTGACGTCCGCCTGGTTCCTGACGATTTCCTTTTTCTGTTAAATTGGCATCGCTGTCATTTTTCGGATTTCCGTTAGCAAAACGATCCGGCATGATTAAGTAAATCATGTCCGATGCATCGTAACTTTTTCTGTCTGCCGAATTTGCTCTTCTTTCTTTCAGCGAATATTTCTGTGTAAAAGCCACTTTATTTTTGGCTTTGAAAGAGAAAACCAATTCAGATGCTTTTAAGTTTTGTGTGTCAATTGTAACGAAAAGATAATTCGGATTTTCTGTTTTCTCTACGTTTTTTATTGTAACATTATTTGAAACCGAAGCTTCATATTGTGCAATATTTTTTCCGTAGAACATAATCTGCACTTCCGGATTTTTCATTCCGGCGTACCAAAACGGCGGTTCTACTTTCTGGATTTGCGCTTTCGCGGAAGCGGAGAAAATAAGAACAAAAAGAAGTATTTTATAAATGATATGGCTTTGAATTCTCATAATTTATAGTTTTTAATTTTCCTGCAAGGTTTTGGAAACCTTGCAGGAACGACTAAATTTATCAAATTAAAAAAAAGACAAGCAATCTCGGGGAAAATTGCCTGTCTTTTAGAAAATTATTTGGTTTCGATAATACTAATCGCATAACCTCCGCCCGGAGCAGATAACTGCGATAATTTTGATTTGTTTGTTACAGCCATTTTCTTGATAGTATAAGCCTGCGGATTTGTTTTGTAATGCGCATCTTTTGCATCAGCATAAATAGTTGCCGTGTATTTTTTACCTTTTTCAAGGAAACTGAAATCGATGTTTGATGTGCGAGGAGTTTCTCCGTTTACGTTTCCAACAAACCAGTTGTTTGTTCCTTTTGCTTTACGGGCAACGGTAATAAAATCGCCTGGCTCAGCTTCTATATATTTGCTTTCAGACCAATCTACAGCCACATCTTTAATGAACTGAAAGGCATCCGGAAAACGGTTGTAGTTTTCAGGAGTATCGGCAGCCATTTGCAACGGACTGTACATGGTTACGTATAATGCCAATTGGTTTGCAAGTGTACTATTTAAATGCGATTTGTTATCAGGATTCATTTTGCTGATATCCATTTCGAAAATTCCAGGAGTGTAATCCATTGGGCCACCAATTAATCTTGTAAATGGCAATACCGTTACGTGATTTGGTTTAGAACCTCCAAAGGCTTGATATTCTGTTCCTCTTGCCGCTTCGTTTCCAATTAAGTTAGGATACGTTCTTGCAATTCCGGTTGGGCGAACGGCTTCGTGAGCGTTTACCATAATTTTATAATCAGCCGCTTTTTCAATAGCATATTGGTAGTGGTTTACAATCCATTGGTCGTAATGGTTTTCACCGCGAGGTAAAATATCCCCCACATAACCACTTTTTACAGCATCATATCCGTTGTCTTTCATGAATTGGTACGCTTTGTCCATATGACGCTCGTAGTTACGAACAGAACCCGAAGTTTCATGGTGCATGATAATTTTTACACCTTTAGATTTTGCATATTCATGCAAACCTTTTACATCAAAATCAGGGTAAGGCGTTACGAAATCAAAAACATAATCTTTTGAGTGACCAAACCAGTCTTCCCAGCCTTCGTTCCATCCTTCAACCAAAACAGCGTCGAAACCATTTGCATCAGCAAAGTCAATGTATTTTTTTACGTTTGCATTGTTTGCACCGTGCGTTCCGTTTGGTTTTGCTTTAGAGAAATCCGTAACACCCAATTGTACTGTTGGGTAATCGTTTGTGTACGACCAAGAGCTTTTTCCTGTAATCATTTCCCACCAAACACCAATATATTTTACAGGTTTAATCCAGGAAGTATTTTCAATTTTTGACGGATCGTTTAAGTTATACGTCATTTTTGAAGCCAAAATTTCTCTGGCGTCATCGCTTACCATAATCGTTCTCCAAGGCGAATGACTTGGCGCCTGCATATAACCTTTGTCACCTTTTGCATCCGGAGTTAACCATGATGTGAAAGTCATGTTTTTATCATCTAAATTCAAATGCATACAAGAATAATTGATCAATGCAGCCTCGTGTAGATTAATATATAAACCGTCATTTGTTTTTAACATCAAAGAAGTCTGAACTCCTGTTGGAGAAAAGTTCTTTTGCGAAACGTTTGCTGTGTAGGCTTTTTCAGAAAGACCTCTAATTTCAGATAATTTCGATTTGGTATAATCGTATTCCTGAGTGTCATAATCTCCCGGAATCCAAAATGCCGTATGATCTCCGGTCATTGCAAATTGAGATCTTTCTTCTTTAATTACGAAATACGTCAGATTCTTTTGAGTTGGAAATTCATATCTAAATCCAAGTCCGTCATCAAATAAACGGAAACGAATTACGATTTGTCTGTCGGTTCCTTTTTGGTTTAGAGTAACCGCTAATTCATTATAATGATTTCTAATATTGTCAACTTCTCCCCAAACCGGTTTCCAGGTTTCATCAAAAGTGGCTGTTTTTGTATCGACAACAGTAAAGTCATTCAATAAAGATTTTTTGTCATCTTTAAGTTCAAGACCTAATTTACTGGTTTTTACAACCTCTTTATTTTTGTATTTTAAATTGTAAGTTGGAGTTCCGTCGTTTTGAAGCGAAAATTCCATTACGAACTTTCCTTCGGGAGATTTTAATTGCTGTGCTTGCGCAATGTTGCAAAAAGCAAACAAGATTAAACTTGCGAAAAATAAGTTTTTCATGTTTTTTATTTTTAAGTAATTAATCGATTTGTACAAATTTACTTGCAATAACAGGACTTCCGTTTACTACAATTGTTAAATCTTGATCGCCATCAACCGTAAAAGTTGTTTCGTCATGATTTACAGCTACTTTCAAAATTTGATTTCTGAAATTAATTTTAAAAGAGTAACCTTTCCATTCTTTTGGGATTTTCGGAGCGAAATGCAATTGGTCATTTTTAACGCGCATTCCCCCAAAACCTTCAACAATGCTCATCCATGTTCCGGCCATTGACGTGATGTGACAGCCTTCTTCAACCTCTTTGTTATAATCATCCAAATCCAGACGAGAAGTTCTTAAATAGAAAGTATATGCCATATCCATTTTGTCTAAAACAGCAGCCTGAATCGAGTGTACGCAAGGCGAAAGCGAACTTTCATGAACGGTAAAGGATTCGTAAAACTCGAAATTGCGTTTTAATTCTTCTTTAGAAAAATGATCTTCAAAGAAATAGAAACATTGTAAAACATCGGCTTGTTTGATATATGGTGAACGCAATACACGATCCCACGACCATTTTTGATTAATTGGCCTTTGCGAACGATCTAAATCTTTTGCCGGAACTAAATCTTTGTCTAAGAAACCGTCTTGCTGCAGGTAAACTCCTAATTCTTTTGAAGTTGGAAAATACATATTATCAGCTACTTTTTTCCATTCCTGAATTTCATTCGCCGAAAGGCTTACTTTTTCAAGGATTCGTTTGTGATCTGCAGGATACTCTAAGGCTACTTTTTTAATTTCTTCCGAAGCATAATCAATACACCATTTTGCAATATAATTGGTATAAAAATTATTGTTGATATTGTTTTCGTATTCGTTTGGACCTGTAACGCCAAGAATTACGTATTGATTTTTTTCTTTAGAGAAAGAAGCTCTTTGGTGCCAGAAACGTGCTATTCCGATTAAAACTTCTAAACCTTTTTCGGGAATATAAGAGTAATCTCCCGTGTATCGGTAATAGTTGTAAATCGCAAATGCAATCGCTCCATTTCTGTGGATTTCTTCGTGCGTGATTTCCCATTCATTGTGGCATTCTTCTCCGTTCATGGTTACCATCGGGTACAACGCAGCACCGTTTTTGAAACCTAAATTATCTTTGGCATTTTCAATCGCTTTATCCAATTGATTGAAACGGTATGTCAGTAGATTTCTAGCAACTTGCTGGTCTTTTGTCGCCATGTAAAACGGAATACAATATGCCTCCGTATCCCAATAAGTCGATCCGCCGTATTTTTCTCCCGTGAAACCTTTTGGTCCAATATTCAAACGAGAATCTTTTCCTAAATAAGTTTGATTTAACTGGAAAATATTAAAACGAATTCCTTGTTGTGCTTTTACATCGCCATCAATTGTAATGTCTGACATTTCCCAGATTTTTGCCCAGGCATCAATTTGATTTTGAAGTAAGGCATTATATCCTAAATGAACGGCAGCTTTAATTGTTTTTTCGGCTGCAGCCAAAGTGTTTTCGTGGTTTAAAGAAACGGTATATCCACCAATTTTTTGAATTGCTGAGGTTTGTCCTTTTGCAATAATGGTACCGTAAGTAAACTGAACTTTATCTGAGGTTGAATCGATTGTTGAAGGCGAAATGTGTACATTTTCTCCGTTTGCAAAAATCGTATTGTGCATAAAAGTCGTAACTTTAAAATGCGTTTTAAAAGTCTGCGCAGTTACAAAAGCTTCGTTTGTGCCTTTTTTTACTTCAAGCGGTTCCCAGAATTTTTCTTCCCAGTTCGCATCTTCATTCGTAACTCCGGCATCAATATAAGGTTTGTAAACAATTTTGGCGTCTTTGTTTAAAGGCGTGATTTCGTATTTGATAATTCCGGCTTCATCCAAATCTAAAGAAAGAAAACGACGAATGTTTACAGCAATTTCAGTTCCGTTTTTCAAAGTAGCTTCAAAAGAACGGTTGTACCATCCTTCCTTCATATTCAATTCTCTGCGGAAGTTTTTAACTTCGATACAAGTATTTAAATCTAAGTTTTCTTCGTTGATTTGAACATCGATTCCAATCCAGTTTGGCGCGTTTAATACTTTTGCAAAATATTTTGGATAGCCGTTTTTCCACCAGCCTACTTTTGTTTTGTCCGGATAATAAATTCCGGCAATATAACTTCCCTGAAAAGTTTCGCCAGAGTAAGTTTCTTCAAAATTGGCGCGTTGTCCCATAGCGCCGTTTCCGATACTAAAAAGACTTTCAGACGATTTTACTCTCTCTACATCAAAGCCTTCTTCGATAATGGACCAATTGTCTGGTTTTATATAATCTTGATTCATTTGTTTTTACAGTGTTTTGTGATTGATTGATTTATGATTGATTTTTATTTTGTGATTAATGATTCGATAAAGTTTTCATCTATTAGAGTGAAATCTTTAAAAATGAAATCAGCCTCATGCAAAATTGTTTCCTCACCAATTCCTACACTTACCATTTCTGCAATATTTGCTGCCTGAATTCCGGCAACTGAATCTTCAAATACAATTGAATTTTTTGGATCAATGTTTAATAATTGAGCCGCTTTTAAGAAAACTTCCGGATCTGGTTTGGCATTGGTAACGTCGTTTCCGTCAACAATAACATCGAAATAGGAAAGGATTCCTGTTTTCTCCAAAATTGGTCGGGCATTTTTACTCGCAGAACCCAACGCAATTCCCTGTTTTTTATCTTTTAATAGTTGCAGCGTTTTAAAAACTCCCGGAAGAATCTCGCTTTCGTCCATGTCAACTAAATAAGATAAGTAATCTTCATTTTTTTGAATCAGCCATTTGTCCTTGTCTTCCTGAGAAGCCTGAACATTTCCTAATTCAAGAATTATATCTAACGAACGAACGCGGCTTACACCTTTAAGTAATTCGTTGTTTTCGTGTGTGAAATTTATATTTAATGACTGAGCGATTTTTTGCCAGGCTAAAAAGTGGTATTTAGCGGTATCGACAATTACGCCATCAAGGTCGAATATGAATGCTTTTTTGTTCATTATATAGGAAATTCTTCTTTTGTTATTTTTGAATAGTATCGTCTACATCTTTTACTTTGTAAACTAAAAGTGCAGCGATTAAAAAACTAACTCCACTAGTAATTAAGGCATAAATGGCATCTCCATTGTAAAGGTATTTGACAATTGGACCGCCAATTAAGGCGTTTACAATTTGCGGAATTACAACAAAGAAGTTGAAAATTCCCATGTAAACTCCCATTTTCTTAGGGGCAATTGAGCCTGCAAGAATCGCGTAGGGCATAGCCAGAATACTCGCCCAGGCAACTCCAATTAAAATCATTGGCAATACAACCCAATCTTCATTTGGCATGAAATAAATCGATATTAATCCGATTCCTCCAATGATTAATGAAAGTGCGTGAGTTGATTTTCGTCCGATTTTTTTAGCGATATACGGAAGAAAAAACAGTGCGATGATAGCAGAAACTAAATTGTAAACGCCAAACAAAATTCCCACCCAGTCTCCGGCGTCCTGATACTGTTGGCTCGAAGTGTCGCTTAAAGGCAATCCGTAAATATGATGTGCAATGGCCGGAGTGGTAAAAACCCACATTCCGAATAATCCAAACCATGAAAAAAACTGCACCCAGCTTAGCTGACGCATTGTAGTTGGCATCTTTGCAAAATCCGTAAAAATGTCTGTAAGTTTTGATTTTTCTTCAGAAGGAATATCTACTTCACTTTGTGGATCTTCAAAATTGGCTAATTCTTCAGGAGTATATTCTTTAGTTGTAAAGAGTGTTACCAGAATGGAACCAATTAAAACGGCTGCACCAATGATAAATGATAACTTTAAATTTAAAGGAATACTTCCGGGAACGGCATTGTTTGAAATGTCAAAATAGTTGGTTAAAACATAAGGCAAAGCCGAACCAATTACGGCTCCAAAACCAATTAAAGAAGTTTGAATACTGAAACCTGCCGTACGCTGGTCTGTTCTTAAATTATCACCAACCAGAGCGCGAAATGGCTCCATGGCAATGTTGAAAGAGGCATCCATAATCATTAACATTCCGGCACCAACCCATAAGGCAGGCAGGACAGAAATGAAAATATTAGCCTGAGGCATTAAAATTAATCCAACCGAAGCCAGGATTGCACCAACAAGAAAAAATGGTTTTCGTCTGCCAAATCTTCCCCACGTTCTGTCACTGTAATGACCAATAATAGGCTGCACTATTAATCCCATAAGGGGAGCAATAATCCAGAACCATGATAGTTCATGTACGTCGGCACCAAAAATTTGAAGAATTCTGCTGGCATTTGCATTTTGAAGTGCAAACCCCATTTGTATTCCCAAGAAACCGAAACTCATGTTCCAAATTTCCCAGAAACTTAATTTACGCTTTTCCATTATCGTAATTTGAAAAAATTATACGATAAGCGCTTTGCTTATCAAAACTTACTGTTTTTTTCGAAGTAAAAGTAAAAGCCTTGACGGCCGTAAAAGTATAAATTATTTTTAGATATATGGTAACAAAAAAGCCATAAAAATTAATTATGGCTTTCGAATAAGTTGATTTTAAGAAAATTAGTCAGTAGATTCTCTTTTTATAAGATGTGTTTCTATAACTTCTGTGGTGTAGTTTTCGTTTTCCTCTTCGTCGTCATCGTGTTCGGCTTCGAGTCTTTCGATCAGCATCTTGGCTGCTTTATTTCCCATTTTTTCACCACTTTGGCTTACTGTTGTAATACTTGGTGTGGAGTATTTTGAGATGATTCCGTCGGTAAAAGCAATTACAGCCAAATCTTGTGGAACTTTTAATCCCATTTTGCTGGCTGTCTTGATAATAGTTACTGCAAAAAGCTCATTTACAGCAAAAACAGCATCAAAAGCTCGGGCGTGCAAAAGTTCAGAAATGGTTATTTCGCAGGTATCAACATCTTCAATTTTAATGATTAGGTCTTCGTTGAAAGGTATTCCATTGTCTAGGAGTGCTTTTTCGTACCCATCAGTTCTTAGTTTTCCAACACTTACATAATCAACTGTGGTAACTAAAGCGATTTTTTTACGGCCATTATCAATCAAACTTTGCACGGCTTCATAAGCTGCGGCTTTATCATCAATAATTACTTTATCGCATAAAATATCATTCGTAACGCGGTCAAACATTACAACCGGCATTCCCTGATTGATGACTTCTGTAATGTGGTGAAAATCACCTTTGTACTGTGTTTCTTTAGAAAGAGACATGATAAAACCATCGATGCTTCCGTTGGCCAGCATCTCCATATTTAAGACTTCTTTATCAAAAGAATCATCAGATAAACAGATTACAACACTATACCCATTTTCGTTGGCCACCTGTTCAATTCCGTTGATTACGGTAGAGAAAAAATAATGTACAATTTCCGGAATGATAATACCAATACTTTTGGTTTTTCGGTTTTTTAGGCTAAGGGCAATATTGTTGGGTTTATAGTTGTAAAACTTTGCAAAGGCCTGCACTTTTAGGCGTGTTTCTTCTCCGATTTCAAGGCTGTTTCTGAGTGATTTTGAGACAGTTGAAATAGATACATCAAGTTCCTTTGCGATCTGTTTTAAGGTTATTTTGCGTTTCATGAGTTAAATTGAAAAAAATCTAATTAATAATAAAGGTATCTTTTATTTTATGATTTAGCATTTTTTGACTGAAAAGATTACAAAATATAGAAAGTTTTCAACACTACCACGTTTTCGTAACTCATAATAAATTGTAGAATGTCGGCCATGTTAATAAATTCCTAATTTTGAAATTCGAAGTAAAATTAAAAACTTAACTAACAATCACAAACTCAAACTAATTTAAACAAAAAGTATGAAAACAATTTACAAAAAGTTGTTATTTTTATTCCTATTGTTACCGTTTACTGTGTTAGCTCAAAACACATTAAGCGGAACTGTTGTCGATAAAGCAACAGGTCAGCCAATACCGGGAGTAAATGTAAGTGTACAAGGTGCTCCAGGCGGAACATCGACAGGATTTGATGGTATTTACCAACTGTCAAATGTAAAGAATGGTAACAAAATAGTGGTTTCTTTTATTGGATACAAAACGCAAACGATTGAGTTCGCCGGTCAAAAAACATTAAATGTAACTTTAGAAGAAGATACTAATCAACTTAAAGAAGTTGTAGTTCAGGTAGGTTACGGTACTGTTAAGAAAAAAGATGCAACAGGTTCTGTATCTCAAATTTCTGCAAAAGAATTTAATAAAGGTATTAACGTAACTCCTGAGAGTTTAATTAGCGGCCGTATTTCGGGTGTTAATGTAACTGGTGGAGGAGCGCCAGGTGCAAAAGCTGATATTAGAATTCGTGGAGGATCTTCTTTAAGTGCTTCAAACGAACCATTAATTGTATTAGACGGTCTTCCGTTAAGTAATACTAAACCAGAAGGGGCAACAAGTATATTATCTACAATTGATCCTAATGATATTGAGTCTTTTACAGTTCTTAAAGATGCTTCTGCTGCTGCAATCTATGGATCAAGAGCTGCAAATGGCGTAATTGTTATTACAACTAAAAAAGGTGCAAAAGGTGGTGTAAAAGTTAACTTTAGCTCTCAGGTTGGTATCAATACTGTTGCGAATACTGTTGATGTTATGAATGCAGATCAATTTCGTGAATTGGTAAACACAAAAGGTAGTGCGGCACAACAAGCTTTATTAGGTAATGCTAATACAAACTGGCAAGATGAAATTTTTCATACTGCTTTAACAACAAATAATAATATATCTGTTAGTGGTTCATTATTTAACAAATTACCAGTAAGATTATCTGTGGGAAATGTTGATAATCCTGGAATCCTAAGAAATACTTCTTTTGAAAGAACAACGACATCGATATCGTTAAATCCTGTTTTATTTGACAATCATTTAAAAATTGACATTAGCGGAAATTTATCTTTTGGTAAAAATCAGTTTCAGGACGAAGGTGCTGTAATAGGAAGTGCTATAGGATTTGATCCAACACAATCTGTTTATGAAGCAGGTTCTCGCTACGGAGGATATTTTGAATGGCTAGAGCCAACAGGAAATTTACCTTTATTGCCGGCTAGAAACCCTGTGGCAAGATTAAACCAAGATGAAAGAAGATCTACTTCTACAAGAAAATGGGGTAATGTTAGGTTAGATTATAAATTTCATTTCTTTGAAGATTTGAGAGCTGTTGTTGAGGCTGGTATTGATAGATTCGATAGTAGTGGATATACTGAAGTAAGCACGCAAAGTGCTTTAGGATATCAACCAAAACCTTTTACTGATGCTGGTTATGTAAATTTAGGGAACTATAGCCAGTATACTGATGCACTTCAAAACAAAAACTTAAATGCATATTTTAATTATACTAAAGATTTAGGTAAATTTAAGATTGATGCAACAGCAGGTTATAACTACCAGTTATTTCAAAGAGAAAAATTTCAATCAGGTGAAGTTAGACAGCCAAATCCTAATAAAGATGTAACAACTGAGCCCGATGTTAATTTACAATCGTTTTTTGGACGTTTGAATTTAGGATATGATAGTAGATATTTATTGACTTTAAATTACAGAAGAGACGGAACTTCTCGTTTTTCTGAAGATAACAGATGGGGTAATTTTGGTGGAGCTGCTTTTGCATGGAATTTGTCTGAAGAAGCTTTCTTAAAAGATAATGCAACTTTTTCGACTTTAAAATTAAGAGTTGGTTACGGTACTACTGGTCAGCAGGATATCTCTGTTCAATATGATTATTTACGTCGTGTAACACTAGGTACAATTAATTCTCAGTACATTTTTGGAAACCAAATCTATACTACGGCAAGGCCGGAAGGATATAACGAAAATATTAAATGGGAAGAACTAGCTGAGATGAATGTTGGAGTTGATTATGGATTTTTTAATGATAGAATTACAGGATCTATTAACTACTTTGACAAGAAATCTACTGATTTGCTAGCTGAAATTGCGGTTCCTGATGGTGCAAATATTAGAAATCAAGGTTTCTTTAATATTGGAAGTGTAAGAACAAAAGGGCTTGAATTTAGTATTGCTTCTGATATCATTAAGAGTGATAATTTAAACTGGAATGTAGCTTTTAATACTACTTATATAGATCAAAATATTTCTAAAATAGGAATTAATGTTCCAGGTTTCCAGGGATATTTAATAGGTGATAATATAGCTGGTGGAAATGGAAATAAAATTCTAATTAATTCAGTAGGCTATGCGCCAAATTCATTTTTTGTTTACGAGCAATTATATGATGCAAATAAAAGACCCATTGCAGGAGCTTATGTAGATAGAAATGCAGATGGAAAAATAGATGCTGGAGACCGTTATAGAGCTGGTAAAGCTGCTCCTGATTATACTTTTGGTTTGTTTTCTACTTTAAACTACAAAAAGTTTGATTTTACAATGAACTGGAGAGCAAGTGTTGGAAATAAAATTTTTGATAATGTAAGTTCTAATTTAGGCTATTCTGATGCTGGATTAAGAAGACAAACAGATTTGTCTAACGTAAGTTCAGATTATTTTAATACTGGTTTTACTTTTGAAGATAATGGAACACAACGTTACCTTTCTGACTATTTTATAAAAGATGCTTCTTTTATAAAGCTAGATAACGTTACGCTTGGATATACTTTTGATAAAACAATCATTAAGGCCGCTTCTTTAAGATTTACAGCTGGTGTTCAAAATGTTTTCATTCTTACGAAATATGATGGATTAGATCCTGAGAAATTCAACGGAATTGATAATAATGTTTACCCAAGAGCAAGAACTTTCTTGTTTGGAGTTAATGCTAATTTCTAATAGTAGGCTGAAATCAAAAATTTAAAAATAAACAAAATGAAAATATCATTTAAATATATATCTTATTTTTTCCTATTCGTTTTAGGATTAAGTATGACGCTTACATCGTGTACGGACGATTTAAACGTGACGCCAAAGGATGATGATGAGTTTTTATCTGAAACCTTTTTTCAGGATCCTGCATCATACAAACAGGTATTGGCAAAACTATATGCAGGTTTGTATGTAGGAGGTAATGATGGTGATGGTTCACCTGATATTGCAGGACTTGGAGGTGATTTTAGCAGTTACTTACGATTGCTTTTTGTAACTCAGGAATTTTCTACTGATGAAGCCATTATTGCCTGGGCTGATGGTACTTTACCTACTTTGAATTCTCAAACATGGGCTCCCGCTAATGAATTTTTGGAAGGAACTTTTTCAAGAGCTTTTTATCACATTAGTGTTGCTAATGAGTTTTTAAGACAAACAACTGATGAAAAACTAGATGCAAGAGGTGTTGATGCAAATTTAAAAGCTGACATCGCTAAATTTAGAGCAGAGGCTCGTTTTTTAAGAGCTTTTTCATACTATAACTTAATGGACTTATTCGGAAATGTACCGATTACAACAGAAAATGATCCTGTTGGATTCTTTTACCCGGTACAAAAGTCAAGAGCTGAAGTTTTTGCTTTTATTGAATCAGAATTGAAAGACATAGATAACAGTTTAGCAGATTCGAGACAAAATGAGTATGGTAGAGTTGATAAAACAGCTGCTAAATTTTTATTAGCGCAAATTTATCTAAACTCTAAAGTATATACTGGAACTGAAAGAAATAATGATGCAGCTACATTATGTAGTGAAGTTATTAATTCAGGATATACTTTTGCAAATGTTCCTTACAGTTATTTATTCTCTGCAGATAATAATAGAAATGGTGCTCAGTCTGAATTTATTTTCCCAATTATTGGAGATGGTAACGCTATTAGAGCTACAGGAGGAGGAATGAGTTTTATTATGCACGCTTCTATCGGTGGTAGCATGAATGCTGCGTCTAGAGGAATGGATGGTGGATGGCAAGGAATTAGAACTCGTAGAGAGTTTGTAAACCTTTTTCCTGACGAAACTGCTACTGCTGACAATAGAGGAACATTTTATAGAGATGGTCAATCAAAAGACATTACTAATGTAGGAACTTTTACAGACGGTTATGCTGTAACGAAATACATCAATGTAAATTCAGATGGTTCTGCAGCCCAAAGAAATGATATCCCGGATATTGATTTCCCAATGTTTAGGTTAACAGATGCTTATTTAATGTATGCTGAAGCAACTCTTAGAGGGGCTAGTACTGGAAACCTTAATACAGCTTTAGGTTATATTAATCAAATAAGAACCAGAGCAAATGCTCAGGCAGTTACAGTTCCTCAATTAACTCTTGATTTTATTTTAGATGAAAGAGGGAGAGAATTATTCTGGGAATGTAAAAGAAGAACTGATTTAATTCGTTTTGGAAAATTTACAGGAGGATCTAAAATCTGGCAGTGGAAAGGTGGTTCTATGAATGGTAATGCTACAGAATCATATAGAGACCTAATGCCAATTCCTGCACGAAATATTCAGGCGAATCCAACATTGAAACAAAATCCAGGATACTAATTTTTAAAACATTAAAATGAAAAATATATATAAAATTTTAATCGCATTTATTGGTGTGTTGGCAGTTTCATGTAATGCTGATGCTGTAGATGAAAGAACAATTCTTAATGCTGTTACTACACCAGAAATTACTTCGCCGACAACAGGACAAAATTATGTCTTAGATGTTGATAAAGCAGCCGAAGAAGTTGCTAAATTCACATGGTCAGGAGCAGAATATTCTACTCCCGTAGCAATAAAATATACTTTGTTAATAGACAAAAAAGGCGGTGACTTTTCAGCAGCAAAAACTCTTGCAACAACAACAAATAGTATCAAAGAAGCTTCGGTACTTGCCAGAGATTTAAATCAGGCCGCAATTGATCTTGGCGGACAACCTGAAGTTGCAGCCGAATATGATGTGAAAATTGCATCAAATGTTTCTGGAGGATTTACTCAAGTCTCAAAAGGTTTAATTACAATGACTGTAACTCCATATACAGGAAGAGTTCCGTATGATTTTAATGATTGGTATTTAGTTGGAGATGCAACTGTTTCTGGTTGGGATAACAATAAAGGAAATCAGATTTTATTCAGAAGTGGAACAAATGCTAATGAATATGTGTTCACAGGATTCTTTAAAAAAGGATATTTTAAAGCTATTAAAAACTTAGGTAATTGGGCTCCAATGTACGGAGGAGCTAGCGGTTCTTTAGTATATAGAGGAACAGATGCCGATGCAGATCCTGCAAGCTTTGAAATTCCAGCAGACGGATATTACAAGTTTAAAATGGATGTTCAAAAGTTAACCTACACATTGACACCTTACGATGCATCTGCTGCTATAAGTTATACAACAGTTGGTATTATTGGAAGCGCTACTTCTCAAGGTTGGGATGCTTCAACTCCAATGGTAAAATCTTCTTTTAATGGTCACATTTGGTCTCTTGGAATAACCTCATTAAATGATGGTGAAATGAAATTTAGAGCAAATGATGCATGGGATGTTTCTTGGGGAGGAAAAACTCCTTTCTCAGGAGGAGGAACTGGTGACAATATACCAGTAGCAAAATCTAAATATGTTATTTATTTTAATGATTTGGACGGAAGTTATGTAATGATTCCTAATCAATAATAAAACTTTCTTATATAAAGAGGGCTATCTGTAAGGTAGCCCTTTTTTAATCTGACTAACCTAACCAACTCACATATGAAAAAAACTATACTAACAATATTTCTCTTATTGTCAATAACTGTTTTTTCCCAACAGCAAACGGCAACTTATTCTGTAAGCCCATCTACTTTTGAAGAGACTACTTCTATAACAATTACAATTAACGGAAGCAGTATAAATGAATCAACATGGAGTGTAACCGACAACAAATTGTATTTATGGGCTTGGGCTTTTGACACAAACGATACAACTCAGAAAGGAACTCCAGATAACGGAGCCTGGGACAATTCAAGCGATGCAAGCGTATTTACCTATAATGCCGGAGCAGATACTTATACAAAAACTATTACACCAACAAGCTATTATAATACAACTAATATTGGGAAAATAGGGTTTTTAGTAAAAGCTAAAAACGGAAACGGTGATAAAAAATCACAGGATATTTTAGTCGAAGTTGGCTCTTTTCAGGTAACATTGACCGCTCCTTTACAAAATAGTGCTACAATTATTGCTTCGGGTTCAAATTTCAACATTGCAGCTACAAATACAAATGGAGCTGCGAGTTATACTTTAAAAGCTAACGGCACAACGCTAAATACAATTGCCAGTACAACTAATTATTCCTATTTGCACAATAATGTTACAAGTAATCAGAGTTACGAATTATTGGCGACACAAGCAGGAGTTACTATTTCTAAAAAGTTTTCTGTAATAGTAAATCCAAATACGGTTTCTGAAGCCATGCCTGCAGGTTTAATTGATGGAATTAATTACAATTCGGCAGATGCTACAAAAGCAACTTTGGTTTTAGATGCGCCGTTAAAAGATTTTGTTTACGTTGCCGGAAGTTTTAACAACTGGCAGCCTTCATTGGCGTATGCTATGAAAAAAGATCCGACTTCGGGAAAATTTTGGTTAGAACTGACAGGATTAGTTTCAGGAACAAATAACACCTATCAATATTGGGTTGTTGATGCCACTCCATTAGCAAATTCACCAGCGATGGTAAAAACTGCCGATCCGTATTCGACTTTAGTTTTATCGCCTTATGATGATGCGTCAATTCCTTCAGTTTCATATCCAAATTTGCCGGCTTATCCAACAGGGCAAAATTTTGAGGTTACAGTGTTAAAAACAGGTCAGACACCTTACAATTGGCAGGTTACGAATTTTACTAAACCTGAAAAAGAAAAATTGGTGGTTTATGAAGTTTTGGTTCGTGATTTTGATGCAGCAAGAAGTTTCCAAAGTTTAATTGATAAGATTGATTATTTTAAAAATCTTAAAATAAATGCGATTGAATTAATGCCTGTAATGGAGTTTGAAGGCAATGAAAGCTGGGGTTACAACACTTCATTTCACATGGCTTTGGACAAGTTTTACGGAACTTCGGATAAATTAAAAGAATTAATCGATTTATGCCACCAAAATGGAATTGCGGTTATTCTGGATGTTGCTCTAAATCACGCTTTTGGAAGAAATCCAATGGTTAGAATGTGGATGAATGATCCTGATGGTGATGGTTTTGGTTCGCCAACTGCCGAAAACCCTTATTTTAATATGGTAGCTAAACATACTTATAGTGTAGGAGAAGATTTTAATCATCAGTCTCTACGGACTCAAAATTATGTAGAGCGTGTTGTAAAACAATGGATTGAAGAATACAAAATTGATGGCTTTCGTTGGGATTTAACAAAAGGATTTACACAAGCATGTACTGACTCTGATGAATCTTGTACGAATAAATATCAACAGGACAGAGTAGATATTCTTAAAAAATATGCCGATTATTCGTGGAGTTTAGATCCGACACATTATACAATTTTTGAACATTTGGGCACAGATGCTGAAGAAAAACAATGGGCAGATTACAGAGCTGGAGAAACACCTGGTAAAGGAGTTATGATGTGGGGGAAAATGACAGATCCTTATAATGAATTGTCTATGGGATATACGAGTAACATTTCCAGAATGACAAGCTCAAGTCGCGGTTTTGTGGCAAACCGTTTAATGGGTTATGCAGAAAGTCATGATGAAGAACGATTAATGTATAAAAATGTTCAGTACGGAGCTACTTCAGGAAGTTATAACGTAAAAACATTAAATACAGCCTTATCGAGAATGTCAGCTATTGGAGCAGTTTCATTATTAGTTCCCGGTCCAAAGATGATATGGCATTTTGGAGAATTAGGATGGGATGAATCTATTTTTACATGTAATAACGGTACTGTAAATGACTCATCTGGAACTATTCCGGGAGATTGTAAATTAGACACGAAGCCGCAGCCGCAATGGGTTGAAAACTGGCAGGGAGATTCAAACAGGAATAAAATCTACAATGACTGGTCAAAAATGATTACCCTTAAAATTGCAGAACCAGTATTTTTAGGAACACCAACTATTGCCAATGGAAATTCATTGAGTGTTAATATAAAAATCACCAACTCAAATCTGGCGGCAACGCAACTAAAAGATGTTCTCATTGTGGCAAATTTTGATGTAACCACACAAAATGTTGCGACAGGTTTTCAATACACAGGCACTTGGTATAATCTAATGGACAATACAACTATAAATGTTGCAGATGTAAATGCCCCAATAAGCCTTGCACCAGGTGAATACAGAATTTATGGTAACAAACAGGCAAATTTAGCAATAGCTGATTTCGAAAAAGGGAATTCAGTTAATTTATATCCTAATCCAGTTACAGATTATTTTACCTTAAATGTAACCGCAACAAAAGTTCAGGTTTACTCTGTTACCGGACAACTGGTAAAAAGTTTCGCCACTCATGGAAATTTAGACTTTCAGTTTAATGTAGCGGATTTAAAAACCGGATTATATTTTGTAAAAGCGGTTGACGAAAATAATAAAACACAGATGATGAAATTCATCAAAAAATAATGGTTTGTTAGTAATGTGAAAGGGCTGTCTATAACTAGACAGCCTTTTTATTTAGATCCTTTGTCTGATTATTTTTTCTTATTATTATATTCTCCAATTACTGCAAAATAGCCAAAAGTTCCTAACCCTAAAACAATTAGTGGAGTCAGAATGAAAAGGATTATAATGCCAAAGACCAAATCATCTTGTTTGTCTGAAAGCAATTTTGGTAAACCAAATTCGAAAACGCAAAAATAAGCAGCAGAAACTGCCAATATCACCCATATAATTCCTAAAGCTTGTTTAATTGTGTTCATTTTTTTAATTTAAAGGTGATTAGTTTTATTTTTATTATTGATGTAAATCATTCCAATTACAAAACAAACCGAAGCGATAATAATAGGATACCAAAGCCCGTCAAGATAAAAATCAGTTTTACCCGAATCCTTCGCTTGTGATACAAGATAAGTTGAAATAGCAGGAAGTAAACCTCCGAAAATTCCATTTCCAACATGATAAGGCAATGACATTGATGTATACCTGATTTTTGTCGGAAACATTTCTACTAAAAATGCTGCAATTGGCCCGTAAACCATTGTTACAAATAATACCTGAATGAAAACCAAAAATATTAATGTCCATTCGTCACTGGAATTAATTGTAACAGAAATGCTTGTTTGTGCTTCTTTATTATGGATATACGATTTTTTTTCTACAGCGGTTGTGCTGTCAGTATATACTTTTTGAGTTGTTACTCTATAATCTCCACTATTTTTATTTTCAATTGATTTTGTTGTTTTATCTGTGATTTCTGTTTTATAGCTAATGTCTGTCGTATTATACATCATTTTATAAATAGGCCTGTAAAATAAAATCGCCAGCAGCATACCGCTCATCATAATATACTTTCTGCCAACTTTGTCACTCAGCCATCCAAAAACAATAAAAAATGGTGTACCTAATAATAAGGCAATTCCCAATAGGCTGTCTACCTGAGAAGAGTCAATATTCATTACTGTTTTCATAAAACTCATGGCATAAAATTGTCCTGTGTACCATACGACACCCTGTCCCATTGTAGCGCCAAATAGAGCCAGTAAAACAAATTTTAAATTATATCGGTTTCCAAAACTTTCTCTTAACGGATTTGCGCTTGTAGTTCCTTCTTTTTTGGCTTTGGCAAAAACAGGTGATTCATCCATATTTTTACGTATCAAATATGAAACGCCAACCATAACAATAGAAACCCAAAAAGGAACGCGCCATCCCCAGGAATCAAAATCTTCAGCAGATAAAGCGTTTTTTGTTGCCAGAATCACCATCAGAGAAATAAATAACCCAACGGTTGCAGTAGTCTGAATCCAGGAAGTCCAATATCCTTTTTCTCCCACCGGAGCATGTTCGGCTACATAAGTAGCTGCTCCGCCATATTCACCTCCAAGCGCAAGCCCTTGTAACAAGCGCAAAATGAGTACTAATAAGGGTGCTAAAAAACCAATAGTTTCATAACTCGGAATACAGCCAATTAAAAAAGTAGAACCACCCATTAATAATAAGGTAGCCATAAAAGTATATTTACGACCAATGATATCGCCAAGCCTGCCAAAAAATAAAGCACCAAAAGGGCGTACAACAAATCCGGCAGCAAAAGTGGCCAATGTAGATAAAAATGCAGCTGTTGGATTGTCACTTGGGAAAAATTTGGTTGAAATTACAACAGCAAGACTTCCAAAAATATAAAAGTCATACCATTCAATCATTGTACCCATAGAGGAGGCCGAAATTACTTTCCAAATGCCTTTAGTAGAAGTTTTATCCATAAAACAGGTCTTGAATTCTTATTAATAAATAAAAGTATAAAGTATTATTTTACGAATATAAAAGATATTTTTTTATTTAGTTGATACTTTTTTAACAAAAACAAAATAATTTTTGACTTTACACTTTTTAATAGTAATTTGAGTTTTCATGAACTAAAAGAAAGGTTTATAAACGAGTCAGAGAGTAAATTTTGGAGTTGGATATAAAAAATAATCTGCCTGAGAATAACAGAATATTGTACTTGAGCAAAAGAAATATCATTTTCACAACATAGCCAACGGTTTCAACCGTTGGGCCAAATATTATTATACATTATATTGTCACAATCGTATCCCAAGGTTGGAATCTTGGGCTATGGTGGAAGATGATAAATTTATTGTAGTGAGGTGCTCAGGAAAATTAGAAAGTAGTAAAAACAAAAAACCCACTCATTTGAGTGGGTTTTGGTGGTGCCTCCAGGGATCGAACCAGGGACACATGGATTTTCAGTCCATTGCTCTACCATCTGAGCTAAGGCACCGTGCTGATTGCGGGTGCAAAGATAGAATCATTTTTCGTTTATCCAAAACATTTTTAAAAAAAAATCAATTCGTATCTTCGCAAAAACAAAAAAGTAAATATGATCTTAACTGTTGATGTTGGTAACACTCGAATTAAAGCATCTGTTTTTGAGGAGAATACTGCTCTGGAAAATTTTATTTTTGAGAAGAATGAACTTGAAAAAAAAATTGAAAAAATTTTAAAAAAATTCCCTAACTGCTCCGATTTGGTTATTGCATCGGTTGGAGATATCGAAAAACAGTCTTTTTTGACTTTCGAAAAACAGTTGAATATTCATTTTTTAACACATGAAGACGTTTTTCCCTTTATTAATAAATATGCAACACCAAAAACTTTAGGAATTGACCGGATGGTTTTGGCTGCAGGAGCAACTTTACAGTTTCCTAAACAAAACAGATTAGTTATTGATGCAGGAACTTGTATAACCTACGATTTTATCGACGAAAATGATAATTATCTGGGCGGAGCTATTTCACCAGGTTTAAGATTGCGTTATGAATCGTTACATAATTTCACGGCCAGACTGCCTTTGCTGACATTACACTCTTCGGAACAATATATCGGAAACTCAACAATAGAAGCTATTCACTCAGGTGTTGTAAATGGGTTCGTCTATGAGATCGATGGTTTTATCGATGAATATCGGGCAAACTTTTCAAATTTTATAATAATTTTAACGGGTGGTGATGCAGAATTTTTGGCTAAACGATTAAAAAATACCATATTTGCCAATTCAAATTTCCTTCTGGAAAGTTTGAACCAAACATTTCAATATAAAAATCGACAATGATTAAAAAAATTATAGTAAGTACTTGTTTACTTATCTCGTTCGTTTCATTTGCTCAGCAAGGTACAGCATCACCTTATTCTTTTTACGGAATTGGGGACTCAAGGCTAAAAGGAACTCTTGAATTCAGGTCTATGGCAGGAGTTGCAGTAGAGCAGGATAGTATACATTTGAATATTGAGAATCCGGCAAGTTATGCTAGTTTGGGACAAACAACATTTTCTGTAGGAGGTACTTTTGGAACGACTAAATTAAAATCTGATACAGAAACTTCAAAAGCGCAAAGATCAACTTTTGATTATTTGGCAGTAGGTATCCCTATGGGTAAACTTGGTGCAGCATTTGGTTTGATTCCATTGTCTTCTGTGGGATACAGGCTTTCTAATGATAATACAGCTACTCCTGGTGCAGTAAGCAGTCAGTTAGAAGGAAAAGGAGGAATCAATAAAGTGTTTTTTGGTGTTGGATATAAAATTACTCCAAAATGGAATATTGGTGCTGACGTACAATATAACTTCGGTAAGATTACAACAACAAGTATAGAATTGGTATCAGGGATACAAAATGCTACCAGAGAAGTAAATACTGCTGTAATAGCCGGAACAAATTTTAATATTGGTACAATGTATCAGACTAAAGTGTATAAAAAAATGAATTTATACACTAGTTTAAATTATACTTTTTCAGGGAATCTAAATTCTGATAACACAAGAGTTGTTGATGTTGATGGTGATCCGGATCCTTATACTTACCCAGATTCGTCAAGTGAGTTGAAGTTGCCGGGTAAGTTAACAATTGGTGCCGGTATTGGTGAAGCAAGAAAATGGTTAGTAGGTACAACATTGGCTTTTCAAGGTGACGGAAAACTTAATAATAATTATAATACCATGGATAATGTGCGTTATGAAAAATATTCAAAATACGCCATTGGAGGATATTATGTTCCAAATTATAGTTCATTTACAAGTTATTTAAGCAGAATTACCTACAGAGCAGGTTTTAAGTACGAAAAACTGGGGCTGATTGTTAATAATGAGTCAATAAACGATGTCGGAATGACATTAGGTGCAGGATTTCCAATTACAGGTACTTTTTCAAATGTAAATTTTGGACTGGAGTTTGGTAAAAAAGGAACAACCTCTTCAGGTTTGATCAAGGAAAACTATATGAACTTTAGTTTGAGCTTCTCTTTCAACGACAGATGGTTCGTAAAAAGTAAATTCAACTAAGCAAAGCTGTTTTTTTAAGCTCAATACAATTTACTACATTTGGCAAATGAATTTACCAAAGAAATATATCATAACAATTGTCACAGTTCTTGCTGTGACAATGTTTTTTGGTTGCGAAAGTAATTTTAAAGAAGTTCAGAAAATTAACTTCTCAGAGTTTGTTCCCGGAAGTGATGCAGATACTGTGAATATAAAATATACAGATTCCGGACGTATAACAGGAGTTCTCATTAGTTCTAAAATGCTGGATTATTCAAATCTTGAATTTCCGTTTACCGAATTTCCAAAAGGAATTGATGTTACCTTATATGATAAAAAACAAAAGCGTACTTTTATAAAATCAAATTATGCTGTTTCGTATAAGCAAACAGGAATTATTGATTTGCAGGGAAAAGTAAAGATAACTTCTGAAACCGGACAGATGCTGGAAACGGAACAGTTGTATTTTGACCAGAAGAACGAGTGGTTTTATACCGAAAGAAAATTTAAACTAACAGATGCAAAAGGAGTTTCTTACGGACAGGGAATAGATTTTAGTAAAGACTTTAAAGTCATAAATTCACAACGAATAACCGGCGAACTCGAAGCCGAAGAATAAAAAACATTATGGGTTATTTAAAATACACACAATACGTATACATCCTTTTTGGAGTTTTCTTTATATATGACGGAATTACAAAACTGAATGAAGCAAATGATAAAGCAACTCTAAGTTTTATTATTGCTGGTTTGGCAATTTTCATGTTTTTCTTCAGAAGGAAGTTTGCTAACAGATTTGATGACCGAAATAAAAAACAATAAAAAATGGAGATTAGTATTATAATACTATGTTTAATACTATCAGCCTTTTTTTCGGGAATGGAAATAGCTTTTATTTCCTCAAATAAAATTTATCTTGAAATAGAAAAAAAACAAGATAATTTTCTCTCACAGATCCTGACAAAACTTACCGAAAACCCATCTAAATTTATTGCTGCAATGCTTATTGGTAATAATGTTGCACTGGTAGTTTACGGTTTTTATATGGGTGATCTGATCCTGAATCAAATTATACGTCTTGGATATGAGTTTTCAAACTTCACAAGTTTTCTTGTTCAGACCGCTATTTCGACTTTTATAGTTTTAATCACAGCCGAGTTTTTTCCTAAAGTTTTCTTTCAGATTTATGCCAATTCATTAATCAGAATTTTTGCAATTCCGGCCTATCTCTTTTATAGGTTGTTTTATTACATATCGACTTTTTTTATATGGATTTCAGACTTTATTTTAAGAAAGTTCTTTAAGACAGAAGGTGATCAGGTACAATTGTATTTTAGTAAAATTGAATTGGGCAATTATATTACAGAACAAATGAGTTCTGTTGAAGAAAATGAAGAAGTAGATTCTGAAATTCAAATCTTTCAAAATGCCTTAGAATTTTCTGGTGTAAAGGCACGTGATATTATGACGCCACGCACCGAAATTGTCGATATAGATTTGTTTGCAAGCGTCGAAGAACTTAAACAATTATTCATAGAAACAGGTTATTCTAAGATTGTAGTCAGTCAAAATTCCCTTGACGATATTGTCGGATATGTACATTCTTTTGATTTATTTAAAAAGCCAAAAACTATAAAATCTGTTTTGATGACCGTTGAGTTTGTTCCTGATACGATTTCCATAAGAGATGCTTTGAACTTACTTATTAAAAAAAGAAGGAATGTTGCTGTTGTTCTCGATGAACATGGAGGAACCTCGGGCATAATCACAATAGAAGATATTGTCGAAGAACTTTTTGGTGAAATCGAGGATGAGCACGATTTAGCCGAAGAACTGACAGAGCAGGTATTCGGAGAAGGTAAGTATTTGTTTTCTACACGTCTCGATGTTGAGTATCTCAATGAAACCTATAAATTAAATATTCCCGAAGAAGACTCTTATGGTACTTTAGGAGGCTTTATTGTAAATCATACCAAGGAAATCCCTCAAAAAGGAGACGAAATAGTTATTGATCAATACTATTTTGTAATAGAAGAAGCGACAAACAAGAAAATCGAATTAGTAAAAATGACTATAAAAGAGTAAAAATTTTATTAATTAAAAAAAAATGCGCAAAATAAAACACTAGTTGTATTGTTATTAACTAGATAATTGTATTTTCGCAAACTGAATATAAAATTAACAACAATAAAAATGGCAGTTTTAGCAAAAATTAGACAGCGTTCCGCTTTATTGATAGGAGTTATTGCACTTGCATTATTAGCATTTATAATACAAGACCTTTTCAGTAGCGGTACATTTAGTCAAAGTTCAAAAGATGTAGGAAGCATCGATGGAAAAGATATTTCATTTGAAGACTTTAGAATTAAAGTTAGTAATGTTGAGAAAAGTGGTCAGGGTATTTCTTCTACTGAAGCTGCAAACAGAGTTTGGGATCAGGAAGTTTCAATTGCATTATTATCAGCTCAGTTTGATAAATTAGGATTGAGAGTTGGTGAAAAACATTTAATAGAAGTTTTAAAATCAGATCCAAATATTGGAAAAAACCCTATGTTTTTAAATGCAGCAGGTGTTTTTGACGTTGCTAAATTTAAAAACTACGTTAATACTACTCCTGAAGCAAAACAATATATTGCTGACAAAGAGAAAGATGCCGGATTAAACGCAAAATTTCAAATCTATAATACTTTAGTAAAATCAGGACTTTACACAACTGCCAGCGAAGGAAAATTAAAGTATGAAATGGAAGCTAACAAAGTAAACTTTGCTTATGCAGCCGGATTATACTCTTCTATTAAAGACAGTGAAGTAAAAATATCTGATTCTGATATTGTTGATTATATGAAGAAAAACGAGAAAAAATTCAAAGCTGATGCAACTCGTGAAATTCAATATGTTTTAATTGAAGATAAAGCTTCAAAAGAAGACGAAGCTGAAATTAAAGCAAAAATTACTGCGCTATTGTCAGGAAGTGTAGTATATAATGCTAAAACTGGTAAAAACGATACTTTAGCAGGTTTCAGAAATGCTACAAACATCGCTGAATTTGTAAACGCAAATTCTGATGTTCCTTACGATTCAACTTATATACCTAAAAACTCTTTGCCTGCAGTAGATGCTGATAAATTATTCAGTTTGCCTGCCGGTGAAATTTATGGGCCATATGTTTATGGAAGATATTATGCTATTTCTAAATCTTTAGGATTTAAAGCTGGTGTAAATGCAAAAGCAAGCCATATTTTAATTGGATATACAGGATCTCAAACTCCAAATACAAAAGAAAAGAGAACTAAAGAAGAAGCTAAAGCTAAAGCAGAAGAAATTTTGGCGCAAGTTCAGGCTAATCCGGATAGTTTCATGATGTTGGCTTTTACAAGTTCTGATGACTCATCTGCACAGCAAGGTGGAGATTTAGGATATTTTGGTCCAAACCAAATGGTAAAACCTTTTAATGATTTTGTATTCAATAACGGAATTGGAAAAATTGGTTTAGTAGAAACTCCTTTTGGATTTCACATTATCAAAATTACAGATAAACAAGATGGTATTCGTTTAGCTACAATTGCTCAAAAAATTGAACCATCTGAAGCTACTTCTGACAAAGTATTTACTTTGGCTACTAAATTTGAAATGCAGGCTGCGGATAAAGATTTTAATGCTACTGCAAAAGAATTAGGATTAAAAGTTGCGGCTCCAATTAGCGTTAAAGCTATGGATGAGGCATTTGGTCCTTTAGGAAACCAACGTAATATCGTAAGATGGGCGTTTGATAAAGAAACAAACATTGGAGATGTAAAACGTTTTGAATTAGCTAATATTGGTCACGTAATTGCACAATATAAAAGCGAAAACAAATCAGGTTTGATTGCTGTAAGCGTTGCAAGACCTTATGTTGAGCCAATCTTAAAAAATAAGAAAAAAGCTGAAATGCTAAAAGCAAAAATGACAGGCTCAAGTATTGAGGCAATTGCTAAAAGTGTTGGTGTAGCCGTTCAACAAGCTGCTAATGTAACATTAGACAATCCGGTATTACCTGGAGGAGTAGGTCAGGAACCAAAAGTTGTAGGTACTGCATTTGCTTTGGCTGCCAATAAAGTTTCTGCTCCAATTGAAGGAAACACTGGAGTATATGTTGTGAAAAATATTAGTACAGTAAAAGCCCCAGCTCTTGCTAATCATGCTGAGTATGTTGCTAAGGTAAAAGCACAAAGTGCTTCTGACGCAAACAGAATTTTACCAGCGTTGAAAAACAATGCTAAAATTGAAGATAACAGATTGCAATTTAACTACTAAGTAGTAAACTAAATAAATTTAAACCCGAAACGTTCTTTGAATGTTTCGGGTTTTTTATTGAAACACAATTGATTAAAAATAATTTGTAATAAATATCACTCAGTTTTTCTTTAGTTATATAGGAATAATAGAAATATAATCTAAAAAATTTTGCTTATTAAAATTAATACTGTTAATTTGTCCCGATTTTTAATTAACAAACTTTGTTTTGTTTACAGAAATAAGATGCTCCTATGGTAAATAAATACTTTAATAATCAAGTACTTTGATGTTTTTAATGTTTAAGTTTTTTAAAAGGAAACCTAAAGTATATTCCAAAATTGAAAATCATATTTTTGGAATTATTACTGAATTGCTTAAAGTAAGCAGTACAGACATCAATTGTGATGAGCTGGGAGGGAAGTATTATTTAAGTAATGAAGAACAGCACTTTAAAGTTACGATCCTTGGCAATGACAATGTAATACGACTAACTAATACTCGTGATTCTGTTGCCGAAAAATACGATAAGATTTTTGTGGAAGATGTTTTGAAAGCTGTAAAAGAAGAAAAGCATCGACGTATGGAACTCGTATACGATTCTATTACAAACAGTATAGAAAAAATGGCCGAACGCCTCCATAATACTCTTATAGAATCAAATGAGCAGGATAACCAAATTGTTCGCCGTCTGGAAACAAAAGATGTTAAAACAAAAAAAGTAAACCTGAATTGATTTTTTGTTTTGATGTGAAGAGATGCTGAAAATCCTAAAGAATCATCTCATCATAAGTAAGAATGGTTTCATAACCCTTTGAAGCAAAATATTCTTTCGGATTTTCTTTAGAAATTACCATGACAAAGTCTCCGCCCCAAGCTCCAAGGCTTTTAATTACACCATTAAAGTCTGGAAAAACAGCCTCCTTGATTGTTTGCATTTCTAAAATACTGCTCAAGTGAATTTCGTGTTTCTGTACCGCTGAGGCAAACTCTTTTAATGTTTTTGCGTGTAGAATAGTATTTGTGATTTTGTTGTTTTCTGCAACATTTTGTGCCAGATTATGCCCCTTATTGTTATTGTAAGCAAATATTGCAGATTTGCTGTTTTGTTTTTTGTTTAAATAAACAAAATATATATGTTCCTTAAAGTCAGGGTTAAACTCAACCGGTTTTACAACATTATCCTTAATTTTATAAAGTATCGGTGTGTTGTTTTGTGCACACGCAATGTCATAACCACTTCCTCCAAAGCTATTATTTAATAAAGTAAAAGCATTAATATTTGCCCATTCGGCAATATTATTTATAAGTGTAGAAGAAGTTCCAAGTCCCCAATTTCTTGGAAAAGTCAGGTGTGTGCTAACTTTATAGCCTTTTGCATCAACTATGAATTTTGAGTTTAATATATAGGCTTCATGAAGGATATTTAGTAAAGTTGTTTTTACAGTTTCAGTTTTTGTATCCGGACGATCTATAATTTCTTTAAATAAGATTGTTTCCTCAAACCAGAGCTGATTATCGTGGTCATAACTTTTCCATTTTATTTGATCATTTTCGCCATCTTCAATTACTAAATCCTGACCAAATTTTGTTGGTAACGCAAAAGCATCTGCTCCATCCAGCACCAGATATTCTCCGGCAATAAAAAGTTTTCCGTTACTGTAAAATGTTTGTTTCATACTTTGTTTTTTTGGCTGCAAATCTTAGCTAGAACTTTGAATTCCTTTAAAATAAGATTTCAGCTGGAATAGGATAACTTTAATTATTTTCGCAGATTTTCTATAAAATCAACAACTGCACTATGTGAAATAGTGTTTTTCTTAAAATGAGATTTTATTAAAAGACGCTCTTCTTCGTTAGCTTCAAGTTGGTTGATGATGTTGTTTAAATGCATTTTCATGTGTCCTTCCTGAATTCCGGTTGTAGTAAGAGAACGCAAAGCGGCAAAATTCTGTGCCAGGCCGGCGACAGCCACTATTTGCATTAATTCTTCTGCTGAAGGATTTTCCAGTATTTCTAAGCATAATTTTACTAACGGATGTAAAGAGGTCAATCCGCCAACAGTGCCTAAAGCCAACGGAATTTCAAGCCAAAAAGTAAAAATTCCATCTTCAACTTTAGCATGAGACAGACTCGCATATTGTCCATTTCTTGAAGCATATGCATGAACACCTGCTTCTACAGCTCTAAAATCATTTCCTGTTGACAGAATAACGGCGTCAACACCATTCATGATTCCTTTGTTGTGTGTTACAGCTCTAAAAGGCTCTACTTCTGCAATTTGAACGGCCTGTACAAAACGTTGCGCAAAATCCTGAGGGTTTGTAATGTGTTTTTCGGTTAAATCTTCGACAGGACATGACACTTCTGCCCTTACAACACAATTTGGAACATAATTGGACAAGATGCTCATTATAATATTAATGTTTTCATTATCTGAAAATAAATCAGAATTTTGAAATTCATTTTTTAAAGTTGCTGCAAATTGTTCCAGGCATGAGTTAATAAAATTAGCTCCCATGCTATCTTTAGTTTCAAAAGTAGCATGAAGCTGAAAGTAATTTTCAAGTAAATTTCTTTTATCTTTTAAATGTATCTCCAGAATTCCGCCACCACGTTGTTGCATATTTTTGGTAATACTTTGTGTGTCAGAGAAGAAAGCAGGTTTTATGCTGTCAAAAAAGGATTGTAGTTTTTGGGCATCTCCATTAAATGTAAAATGCACCTGCCCAATTTTTTCAGTATTAATTACGGTTGCTTTAAATCCGCCTCGTGTTGACCAGTATTTTGCCGATTTTGAAGCCGCTGCAACAACAGAGCTCTCTTCAATAGCCATTGGTATCGTTTTGTATTTGCCATTAATTAAAAAATTAGGGGCAACTCCAAGCGGTATATATAAATTGGTAATGGTGTTTTCTATAAATTCATCATGCAACTGTTGGAGCTTTTCGTCTGAATTCCAGTAATTTCTTATTATTTTATGAGCTTCATCAGGGGTCGAAAAATAGGAATCTGCAATCCAGTTTATTTTTTCTTTTTTGGATAATTTAGAAAATCCTGCAACAGCGTTGTTCATTCTCAGTATATTAAATAGTAATGTTGCAGCAAATATACCAATTTAAGAGTTTAATTAAAATCTATTCGAAAATTTGAAACTACGCAATCGTTATTTTTTTTAACATTTAACACTTAAAATGTGTAATATGTTTATTTTTTTCACTAAAATTGGGCTCTTTTTTATATTTAAAATAATTCTGATGAATACAAGTAAAATTACTGTAATATTATTGTTATTTGTTGCCACCGTTTTTGGTCAGCAAAAAATTACTGTTGAGAATATTTATAATGGAACTTTCCGGGCCAAAGGAATGGATGAATTACAATCCTTAAAAAATACAGATCAATATACTGTTTTAAATGTTGATCAGGCGAGCAGAAGTATGCAGATTGATTTATACGATTTTGCAACATTAAAAAAAGTATCTAATTTAATTGATACAAAAAATCATTCAGCACTTTCAGACGGAATTGACAGTTATACTTTTGATGCTTCAGAAAAAAAGATTTTAATTGCCTGTAACACCAATCAAATTTTCCGTCACTCTTTTACAGCAGATTATTTTTTATATGATATCGCTGCCAAATCTCTAACTAAACTTTTTGATTTTCAGATTCAGGAGCCAACTTTTTCCCCTGACGGAACTAAAATCGCTTACGCTAAAGAAAACAATTTATATGTTTATGATGTAGCGTCAAAAAAATCAATGCCAGTTACTACAGACGGAAAGAAAAATGCTGTCATAAATGGTATTACTGACTGGGTTTACGAAGAAGAGTTTGCTTTTGTGAGAGCTTTTGACTGGAGTAAAGACAGTAAAAAATTAGCTTATATTCGTTTTGACGAAAGTCAGGTACCTGAATTTTCAATGTCAATTTTCAAAAAAGATTTATATCCTACAATTGAAACTTTTAAATACCCTAAGGCAGGAGAGAAAAACTCAGTAGTTTCATTACATATATATGATTCAGGATCGAATGCAACTAAAAAAGTTGATTTAGGCAATTACAATGATTTCTATATCGCGAGAATGCAATGGACAAATGATAATAATACATTGTCAGCACAAGTGTTAAACAGGCATCAGGACAATCTGGATTTATTATTTGTTGATGGAACAACTGCTACAGTAAAAGTAGTCCTAAACGAAAAAGACAAAGCATATGTGGATGTTACAGATAATTTGACATTCTTAAAAGATAACAGTTTTATCTGGACAAGCGAAAAAGATGGTTTTAATCATATTTATGTTTATGATAAAACAGGAAAACTTAAAAATCAGGTTACAAAAGGAAACTGGGAAGTAGTTTCATACTACGGTTTTGACGAAAAAACAAAAACTATTTTCTACCAATCTACAGAAAATGGTTCAATAAACAGAGATATTTACAGAATTGGATTAGACGGGAAAAACAAATTACGTTTAACTTCAAAAGTTGGTACAAGTGCAGCAACTTTTAGTCCTAACTTCCAATTCTTCATTAATACTTTCTCCAGTAATTTACAGCCTACAACTTATACTTTAAACGAGGCAAAAACCGGAAAAGAAATTCAGGTTATCGAAAACAATCAGGCTCTTGCTGATAAATTGAAAGCGTATAATCTTCCTGCAAAAGAATTTTTTGTTTTAAAAACAGCTAAAGGAAATGAATTAAATGCATGGATTTTAAAACCTAAAGATTTTGATCCTTCTAAAAAATATCCTGTTTTCATGTATCAATATTCCGGGCCTGGATCTCAACAGGTAAATAACGATTGGAATAATTCAGACGATTACTGGTTTTTATCGCTTACCCAACAAGGTTATATTGTAGCTTGTGTTGATGGTAGAGGAACTGGTTTTAAAGGTGCCGACTTCAAAAAAGTAACTCAAAAAGAACTTGGAAAATATGAAGTTGAAGATCAGATCGACGCAGCCAAAGTAATTGGAGCATATCCGTATGTTGATGCTTCAAGAATTGGAATCTTCGGATGGAGTTATGGAGGTTTTATGGCTTCGAATTGTATTTTTCAAGGAAACGATGTTTTCAAAATGGCTATTGCAGTTGCTCCGGTAACCAACTGGCGTTTTTATGATAGTGTTTATACAGAAAGATACATGCAGACTCCACAGGAAAATGCAAGCGGTTACGACCAAAATTCTCCAATAAATCACGTTGATAAATTAAAAGGTAAGTTTTTATTGATTCACGGATCAGGTGATGACAATGTTCATGTGCAAAACTCAATGCAAATGATGGAAGCATTAATTCAGGCTAATAAACAATTTGATTCTCAGATATATCCAGACAAAAATCATGGTATTTATGGTGGCAAAACGAGAATTCAGCTGTATAATAAAATGACTAACTTTATCAAAGAAAATTTATAAAAAGGCTTTATAACTTAATAACAAATAGAATAATATGGGAGAAACTCAAGTGAAAACGGCGCATCCAAAAGGACTTTGGGTATTGTTTGGAACGGAGATGTGGGAGAGATTCAATTTTTATGGAATGCGTGCTTTATTGACGTTATTTCTTGTGAACTCGTTATTGATGAAAGAAGAAGAAGCTTCTTTAATTTATGGAGGTTTTCTGGGTTTATGTTATTTAACTCCTATGCTGGGAGGTTTTATTGCCGATCGTTTTTTCGGAAACAGAAATTGTATTCTTTTGGGCGGATTATTAATGGCAGTCGGACAAATGCTATTATTTACCAGTGGTAGTATTTTTGAAGCTAATTTAGGATTAGCCAAAACTATCATGTATAGCGGATTAGGTTTTGTCGTTTTTGGTAATGGATTCTTCAAACCAAATATCTCCAGCATGGTAGGAAGTTTGTATCCAAAGCAGGAAAAAACAAAATTAGATACCGCTTTCACTATTTTCTATATGGGAATTAACATGGGGGCTTTCTTAGGACAATCAATATGCCCTTTATTAGGAGATGTTAAAGATGCCGGAGGAATTAGAGATATTCATGCTTTTAGATGGGGATTCATGGCGGCTTCGGCAGCAATGCTTATCGGAACGGTTCTTTTCTATTTCTTAAAAAATAAATATGTGGTTTCTCCTGAAGGAAGGCCGTTAGGTGGATTGCCATCTAAAAACGTTGCAGCAGATTTTGAAGAGGGAGAAGCACAAAAAGCTAATTTTTCAGAAAAATCTTTAGCAATAGCAGGAGTAGCATTTATAGTTTTAGGATTGTTTTTTCATTATGTCGTAGGTCAGAACTTAATTTACACATTAATTTATTCTAGTGGATTGGCATTGGCAGGATTAATCATTTCAGATACTTCTTTGACTAAAATTGAGAGAGACAGAATTATTGTAATTTACATTGTTTCATTCTTTATTATTTTCTTTTGGGCTGCATTTGAGCAGGCTGGATCATCATTAACTTTTATTGCAGATAACCAAACCGACAGGCATTTCTTCGGATGGCTAATGCCTCCTTCAATGGTTCAGATTTTCAATGGCCTTTTTGTTGTAGTAATGGCAGTTCCTTTTAGTATCCTATGGGATACACTTAGAGCAAAAGATAAAGAACCAATTTCACCTGTGAAATTAGCAGCTGGTTTAGTTATTATTACAATTAGCTTTTTCATGATTGCTACTCAGGTTTCTTATATAGGGACTTCAGGGTTGCTATTAGTTAAATGGCTTATTTTGTTATATTTCTTAAACACTTGTGCAGAGTTATGTTTGTCGCCAATTGGTTTGTCATTAGTGGGTAAATTATCTCCAAAACGTTTTTCATCATTATTATACGGAGTGTTTTTCTTATCAAATGCTTCAGGGTATGCTTTGGGAGGAACTTTAGGCTCTATTTTGCCTGCAACAGGAGATAAATTTGTCAAAGCAAAAGAATTAGGAATTAATCTACAGGCAATTTTAGATAAAACTATTACACCTACAGCAGAGCAATTGGCTCTTTTGGATAAACACCAAATCAGTGCCCAAAATCCTGTTTTCGCAGGATTTGAAATACATAATTTATATGAGTTTTTTATGGTTTTTGTTGCGTTAACCGGTATTGCTGCAATTGTATTATTTGCACTGACTCCTTTGTTGAAAAAAATGATGCATGGCGTTAGGTAATATGGAAAACAACATCACTCTAGAAGAAATACAGAATTTTAAAGGCAAATATCCAAAGCAATTATGGTATTTGTTTTTTGTTGAAATGTGGGAACGTTTCTGTTTTTACGGAATGCGTGGAGTACTGACATTTTTTATGGTAGATCAGCTTTTACTAAAAGATGAACATGCCAATTTGCAATATGGAGCTATTCAGGCTTTTGTTTATGCCTTTACTTTTATCGGCGGAATTTTTGCTGATAAAGTTTTAGGGTTCAAAAAATCTTTATTCTTTGGAGGAATCGTAATGGTTTTAGGGAATCTTCTGATTGCCTTTTCTCCACAGGAATTATTTTATTACGGAATTGCTTTCTCAATCATCGGAACTGGGTTTTTTAAACCCAATGTTTCTTCAATGGTTGGAGAATTATATCATGAAAAAGACGGAAGAAGAGATGCTGGTTACGGAATGTTCTATGCCGGTATAAATGTTGGTGGTCTTTTAGGAGGCGCCTTATGTATTTATTTAGGAAAATACTACTCCTGGACCTGGTGCTTCTTATCTGCTGCAATTGTGATGTTTTTCGGATTAGTTACCTTTTTGTTTACTAAAAAATATTTGGGACCGATAGGTGATTCTCCATTATTGGAAATGGCGCCCAGCAAAAGAAAATTACGTGAAATCTTAGTTTATGTATTATCTCTGTTGAGTATTCCGTTTATTTTTATAATGGTAAAAAATACAGATTATACAGATTACTTCATGTACACAATTGGTATAGCTGCTGTTCTGTATTTTATTTATGAACTAATAAAATTAGGTGATACTAAGCTTCAGAAGAAATTATTTGCAGCCTTTTTGTTTGTATTCTTTTATTTTTTATTTAATGCAATTTATGAACAAAGTGGTGGTTCATTATCACTTTTTGCAAAAGACAATTTAAGTAGTGAATTATTATTTTTCACCATAGATCCAAATGTTGTTAATAATAGCTCAAACACCTTTTTTGTTGTTGTTTTCAGTCCGATCATTGGTTTATTATGGCTTTGGATGGCTAAAAGAAAAATCGAACCCAATACAATTATTAAATTCGGAATTGGCTTTTTGTTTTTAGGAGCCTCATTTTATATTTTCTATCTAACGAAGTTTTTTGCTAGTTCAGAAGGAATTGCATCGTTAAACGTATTTACATTTGCTTATCTGGTTACAACACTTGGTGAGTTGTGCTTAGGCCCAATTGGTATGTCAATTATTACGAAGTTATCTCCAAAAAGATTATTTGGTATGATGATGGGACTTTGGTTTCTTGCCGCTGCTTTTGGACAGCTTGCAGCCGGAAAACTAGGTGCAGAAATATCTAAATCAAATACAGGAGTTACACTTCTGTCTAAACTACAGTCGTATACAGAGGGTTACTATAAATTGGCGATATATTCTCTTGTTGCAGGTGTAATTCTGATTGCGATTTCGCCACTTATCAAAAAATTTATGCAGGAAGTAAAGTAGGCGACATTTATTCAATTCAAATTTTGCTTAGATTTGTAAAAAATAAAAGAATATGAAAAAAATACTTTTAATAGCTCTCTTTTTTGTTGGGGCATATGCTACACAGGCACAAGAATTAAAGTGGTATACAGACGTAAAAGAAGCCATCACAGTAAGTAATAAAGAAAATAAACCAATGCTGATGTTTTTTACAGGAAGCGATTGGTGCGGATGGTGTATCAGATTGCAGAATGAAGTTCTGAAAACGCCTGAATTTACAAAATGGGCTAGCCAGAATGTGATTTTGGTAGAATTGGATTATCCGACAAAGACGCAGCAAACTGCTGAAATAAAAGCTCAGAATAACGAATTGCAACAGGCATTCGGTATACAAGGATTTCCAACAATCTATTTTACCAGTGCTGAATCTAAAGACGGAAAAGTAAATTTTAAAGGTCTTGGTAAGACAGGTTATGTTGCAGGCGGACCCTCAGCGTGGTTAGCTGTAGCAGAAGGAATTGTTCATCCGAAGAAATCCTAGAAAAGATATATTAGGCATACATTTTTCAAAAACTCCTTACAGAAATGTAAGGAGTTTTTTTGTTTAGTAGGAAAAGTTATTCATTTGTATTTTATGGAATTATTATTTTGATATTTATTTATAGTTAAAAAAACATATAGTGTATTTTTTATATTAATAAAACTTGTAAAATTAAAATATTATGTTAATTTCGTCATTACTAATCTAACCAAAAACCTATTTATATGACTAAAAAAATACTTATCCTACTGTTTTTTTTAGGTTCATTTTTTATGCATTCCCAAAATTTAGTCTGGAGAACCAATATGACTGATGCAATTGCTATAAGTAATGAACAAAGAAAACCAATGTTGATTTTATTTACCGCCTCTGGCGTACCGGAAAATCTACAGAACGAAATTTTTAAAACTCCAGATTTTGCTGTTTGGTCCAGAGATAATGTAATTCTTGTAAAATTAGATCTTTCAGATATTAATGCTTCTGAAGGAGACAAAGAACAAAACTTGAAATTGAAAAATGCATTTGGAGTTGAAAATTTGCCGGAGGTGTGTTATGCAAGCGCCTCTATCAGAAAAAATAAAACAACTTTTAGCGCTTTGGGAAAAATGACTTATAAGCCCGGAGGAGCACAATCGTGGATCTCTGAGTCTAATGCTATTTTGCACCCAAGTGAATAAAATTTAAAATAAGTTTCTATTTTAATTTTGTAAATCCCTTTTTGTGAAAAAACACAAAAAGGGATTTTCTTTTGAAGATAGGGCAAAATATCACTTTAGAATTTTAACATTATAAGAGGAGTTTTTTTTCATTATATTAAATTTTTATCGCTTTAAAAATTTATTTCATTTTAATGAAAAGCTAAAGTGTAATTTACACACATATTCCTTGTCTGGTAAAGATATTGTGTTAATTTAGTTTCATTAACTTAACCAAACCCAATCTACTATGAATAGAAAACTACTTATCCTACTGTTTTTTTTATTTTCATTTTTGGCGAAATCACAAAGTTTAGTCTGGACGACAGACATGACAGATGCGATTGCTATGAGTAACGAAAAAAGAAAACCAATGCTAATTTTTTTCACTGCACCCGGAGCATCTGAAAACCTCCAGAATGAGGTATTTAAAAGCCCTGAATTTGAGAAATGGTCACGCAATAATGTGATTTTGGTAAAACTGGATGTGTCTGATGCTTCATCAAACGAAATTAAAGAACAAAACTCCAAATTGAGGACTGCTTTTAATATTGTTGATTTACCACAGGTATGTTTTGCCAGTGCCACTATAAGAAAGGGCAAAACGATGTTTGATACTCTTGGTAAACTATCTTATATTCCTGGTGGTGCAAAAGCATGGATTACTGAATCTGATGCGATTATAAATCCACAATAAAGTCATTAAATTTTAATTTATAAAATCCCTTTTCGGCTGTAGCGTGAAAGGGGATCTTTTTTTACGGCAACTTGTTTTCCAGTATTTCTGAATTGAGTATGAGTTTGATGCATCACAGATGATCTGTTTTGGATGTAGATCTATTATAAGACGATCCAAATTTAACTTTGGCGATTGAGTAAGTATCAAAATATCTGGCCGTGCATTTTTTGGATAAACACTTGAACTGTCAATCAAAAGAATTTTCCGGTCATTAAAAAACAATGTGTTTTCAAGTTTATTTATAGATTTTAAGACTCCAAAGTTACCTGTCAAATAAGCAGTTGTGATATTGTTGTTAGATTCTTTTTTGAAGGAATTATCATTTGTGAAAAGTTGGATATTTTTTCCTTTCCGTTCACTTATAATTGTTTTTTTCTTTTGATTAAAAACAATTAGTTCTTGCTGGTTTTCAGTTTGGTTTTTAGTAATAATAAAAGACAACTGTACCATCAATATACTAAACAAAAGAAATACTAATTTGAAAAATGAAGGTTTCTTTAGCCAAAATACAGCGGCAATTGTTACCAGATAAAAAGCTAGTAAATAAGAAAAGTTAAATCCAATATTTCGTATCACAAAAGATTCAAAAGAAGCGACAAAATGAATGATTAGGTCCAGGAGGTAAATGCTTTTTTCGAAAATTTTAATTATAAATATGGGACAGCTTCCAAACGCAGAAATTATCATAACAATTATTCCAGCAATCATAATGAAAGATAAGACAGGAAGAATCAAAATATTTGTCACAAAAAACAATCCCGGAAATTGATGGAAATAATACAGACAAATAGGGAATGTACCTATTTGAGCGGCAAAAGAAACACTCAGAGCTTCCCAGATATATAGGGCGATTTTATTTTTGGGTTTCCAGACTTCTTTAAACAATGTCTGTATCCACAATATGGAAAATAATGCAATGTAACTGAGCTGAAACCCAACATCAAATAAGAAATAAGGTTCGAAAAGTAATATCAATAAAACAGATACTAATAAATTATGATAAATATTGCTGCCTCTTCGCAGATGGTTTCCAATTGCCAAAAAAGAAAACATGACAACAGATCGTAAAACAGGAGGAGAGAGACCTGAAACAATTCCGAAAAGGGCTAATGAAAGCAAAATAGCAACCAGTTTTATAAAAGAACCTTTGCGGTTATTTGAAATTGGTTTTAAAACAAAAAGAATGAACAACATTATAAAACCTACATGCAATCCTGAAACCGATAATACATGCGTTGCTCCCGAATATTGATAATCCTGAATAATATCTGAGGAGATTTCCTGTTGCTGTCCTAAAATTAAAGCCATTGCCACATTCATTTCGGTTTTGTTAAAATGTGCTGCCTCAAGATTGCGTATTATTCTTGAATTTAATCTTGCAGCATAATACCAAATATCTTTCCTGATTTTTTGGCTCACTTTTATTTCAGATTTTGAGATGTAAATCTGAGCATATATTTGCTTATTGGCGAGATATCTGCCGTAATCAAACTGGTTGGGATTTTTTGGCGCGCTTACATTTTGTAAAGTTGTTTTTGCCAGTATTATATTTCCAATTATCAGTGAATTTTTTGTACTGTCTTTTTCAATATTTACAATAATTCTACCTGTATACTTTTCATCTTCGATATTATTTAAGACTGCTATATATCTATCATTGTAATCGTTCCCCTTTAGTTTTTCCCTTAATGTAAACGACATTAAATGATCTTTTCCAAAAGCCTTATTAAAATGTGTATAATTTGATTTCTGAAGTGAATCTGTGTTGAGTAATAAACTCATAATGCCCATTCCGAGAGAAATTAAATTGATGCAGATTCCAAAAATGATACTTAGTTTTTTATTTTTTTGCGGAAGAAAATAAATGCCTGCCAGTGCAATTATAGAAAGTATAAGTACAAACAGTGCAATAGAAATGGCTGGCTGCCAATAATAGGAAATTAATATACCAATTATAAAACTAATTGTAATTCTGACCAAAGGAAAATCTAATACTTTCATGGTTTAAAAGTATTACAAATTTGTAAGAAAAATAATATTTATTTAATAAAATTATTCAATTACTCTGTTAACCTGTACAAATGAATTTTGATAATAAGGCTCTTTCGTAGAAGAAATAATAACTCCTTTTGCTGTAGAAGAATGTACAAATTTTATTTCTGCAGAATTGGCTTCAGTGATAAGCCCCACGTGGTTGATCTGTTTGCTTTTATTGGTCTTAAAAAAGATTAAATCACCTTTTTGGGCATCATTAAATTTAATTATTTTCCCGACTTTGGATTGCTCAAATGATGATCGGGGCAATGTAATATTCTCAGATTGAAAAGAACTAAATACCAATCCCGAACAATCGTATCCGCTTTTGTTTGTTCCACCTGCTTTGTAGCGTACACCAATTTTATCTGTTGCCGCTTCAATTAAATTCTTTACAACATATTTGTTTTCCCGTTTTGATTCACTTTTGCTTACCGCAGATGAACCAGATTTACAGGAAATAAAAATGATGGATAAAATAAGTAAAACGACTATTTTTTTCAAAGCAAAGTTTTTAATGTTTTAAATCGGCAACGATAAGTCTTGCCGTTTTTTTACTGGCTCCAACTCCTCCAAGCTTTTTTTCTAAGATGTCATAATTTTGAAGAAGTTTTTCGCGATAAGCAGGTTCAAGCAGTTTCTGTAATTCTTCTTTGATACGTTTTGTGTTACAGTCACTCTGAATCAATTCAGTAACAACTTCCTGATCCATAATCAGGTTGACAAGCGAAATATATTTTAATGTAATAATACGTTTTGCGATCTGGTAAGAAATAGTACTTCCTTTATAACAAACGACTTCGGGAACCTTAAATAAAGCAGTTTCTAAAGTTGCTGTTCCTGATGTTACCAAAGCTGCTGTAGACGAGCGAAGTAAATCGTATGTTTTGTTAGAAATAAACTTGATGTTTTTGTTAGTGATAAACTGTTGGTAAAATTCATATTCCTGGCTTGGAGCACCTGCAATAACAAATTCATATTCCTGAAAATCATCAACCACACTTAGCATAACGCTTAGCATTTTGGTAATTTCCTGTTGACGGCTTCCGGGTAAAACAGCAATGATTGGCTTTTCGCTTAAATTGTTTTCTGTTCTAAAAATGGTTTCATCAAAAGGAGGCTGATTGTGAATAGCATCTATAAGCGGATGGCCAACAAATTCTACCGGATATTGGTGTTTGTCTTCATAAAAACTTTTTTCAAAAGGAAGAATCACAAACATTTTGTCCACATCATTTTTAATAGCCTTGATCCTGTTTTCTTTCCAGGCCCAGATTTGCGGAGAAATATAATAATATGTTTTATAATTCAACGTCTTAGCCCATTTTGCGATTCGCATATTAAACCCAGGATAATCTATAAAAACAATTACATCGGGCTTGAATTCTAAAATATCTTTTTTGCAAAAAGTAATATTGCTTAAAATTGTTTTTAAATTAAATATCACTTCAATAAAACCCATAAAAGCCAATTCGCGATAGTGTTTTACTAAAGTTCCGCCTGCTTTTTGCATTAAATCACCACCCCAAAATCTAATTTCTGCCTGAGGGTCTTCCTCGTATAATGCTTTCATTAAGTTTGAACCATGTAAGTCTCCAGAGGCTTCACCAGCTATTATGTAATATTTCATATTAGTTTTATTTGAGAATTTGTTCCGGTTTTAACCACAACTATTTTGCATTTGCAAAGATAAGATTTAAATAAATATAGTAGAAATTGCCAAAACAATGACTGCGAGAATAACTCCTCTGGCCATGAATTCCTTATTTCTTTGTAATAAAATAGCAAAAACAGCAAGATCCAGCATAGTTCCTATTGTTATTATTTTGCCTAAATAACCATATTCTCTTATTGCCTTAATGCCGGTAGAAAAATCAAATTGAGTAAAAAATGTAATAAACAAATAACTTCCCAGAAGAGAAGTGAAAATGCCGACAATAAATCCGACGAGTAAATCTTTGTAATTATTATTCATTTAGTTTCCAGGTGTTAAGTTGTTGTATAGAATGGTGCGCAGTTAAGTCAAATTGTACGGGAACTACCGAAATATAGCCATTTTCAAGAGCCCATTCGTCGGTATCTTCTCCCTTGTCCTGATTAATAAATTCTCCTGAAAGCCAATAGTAATCTTTTCCGAAAGGTGTTTTTCGCTTATCAAATTTTTCGACCCACATCGCTTTCGCCTGACGGCAAACTTTTATTCCTTTAATTTCTTTTTCCTTTAATTTTGGAAAATTGACATTTAGAACCACACCTTCGGGTAGACCATTAGAAATGGTTTCCAGAGTAATTTTTTTGATAAAAGACTTTATCGGTTCAAAATCTGCATTCCAGTCATAATCTAGCAATGAAAAACCAATTGCAGGAATTCCTTCAATCCCAGCTTCAACAGCAGCACTCATTGTGCCTGAATAAATTACATTTATTGAAGAATTTGACCCGTGATTAACTCCAGAAACGCATAAATCAGGTTTTCTCTTTAAGATTTCATTAACGGCAAGTTTTACACAATCAACTGGAGTTCCTGAACAGCTGTACTCAGTTATAGCGTCGTTTTCTTTAGAAATTTTATCCAGATATAATGTGTTATTAATTGTAATCGCGTGTCCGGTAGCGCTTTGTGGTTTGTCAGGCGCTACGACAATTACCTCCCCGATAGTCCTCATGACGCTTATTAATGTCCGAATTCCCGGAGCAAGAATACCATCATCATTGGTAACTAATATCAGTGGTTTTTCTTTTTTCATAATATGAAATATTTTGGTATTTTGAGAAATAGAGCAAATGTAATGACAGATTTTCTTAGAATAGTCACAAATAAAATAAAATTTGTCAACTAAATAAAACTTGTCTTTTGTAAGTCAAACATTTTTATATCTTTAACAAAAAATTATACCGAACTTGGCTTTATTGCTATAGTTTTGCAGTAACTTAGATTAAAAATTGATGAATGCTATTATTAAATTTATGAAACGAAATTATAAAATACTTATAGCCGTATTATGCTTGTCGCTTACCTTATTTGCTTTTAAAATAAATGCAGATAAGACAATTGATCCGGACCCAAACAGAGATAAAACGCTTTTAGAATTACTTGCTTTTGTTATTGAAAAGGGACATTACAGTCCTGCTGAAATAAATGATGAGTTTTCTAAGGGGATTTTCAAAGATTATATTGATGCACTGGATCCGTCAAAAAGATTTTTTATACAATCTGATATTGATGAATTCAGACAATATGAATTGATGCTCGATGATCAGTTTTTGAATAAAGACCTTACATTTTTCAATCTTACTTATACACGATTGATGAAACGTATGGAAGAAAGCAAAAAACGATATAAAACTATTTTAGCCCAGCCATTCAACTATAATGTTGATGAGACTTTTAATGCCGATTATGAGCATGCTCCATATGCAAAAAATGCTGCTGAAATTAATGAAAGATGGAGAAAACAAATCAAACTTTCAACGCTTTCTTCTCTTGTTACCAAACAAAAATTAGAAGAAGATAAAAAGAAAACAGACCCTGCTTATAAAGCAAAATCGTTTGAAACTTTAGAAAAAGAAACCCGTGAGAGTTCACTAAAATCATTGGACGATAATTTTAGCCTTATTAAGGATTTAAATAAAGAAGATTGGTTTTCAGTATATGTGAATTCAATAATGACACGCTTTGACCCTCATACAAGTTATTTTGCACCTGAGGAAAAAGATCGTTTTGATGTTAATATCAGTGGAAAATTAGAAGGTATTGGGGCAAGGTTAACCAAGAAAAATGATTTTACTCAAATTGATGAGTTGATTTCAGGAGGTCCTGCATGGAAAGGAAAACAGCTTGAGGCAGGTGATTTGATCCTAAAAGTTGGACAAGGAAATGATGAGCCTGTAGATGTAGTAGGAATGCGTCTTGATGATGTTGTTAAAAAAATTAAAGGACATAAAGGAACAGAAGTTAAACTTACGGTTAAAAAAGTTGACGGAAGTATCAAAGTGATTTCGATTATTAGAGACGTTGTTGAAATCGAAGAAACATATGCAAAATCTAGTATTGTAGAGAAAAATGGTTTAAAATATGGTGTAATTTATTTGCCTAAATTTTATATCGATTTTGAAAATAAAGACGGGCGCGATGCCGGAAAAGATATTGCTCTTGAGGTTGAAAGACTTAAAAAAGAAGATATAAGCGGAATTTTACTGGATGTTCGTGATGACGGAGGAGGATCTTTGTCTACTGTAGTTGATATTGCAGGGTTGTTTATTCAGGAAGGGCCAATCGTTCAGGTAAAATCTGCCGGAAAAAAGAAAGAAGTTTTATACGATAAAGATAAAAAAATCGAGTGGGATGGTCCATTGGTAATTATGGTAAACAGTTTCTCTGCTTCTGCATCAGAAATTTTAGCCGCTGCAATTCAGGATTACAAACGAGGAATTATCATTGGAAGTAAACAAACTTACGGAAAAGGAACTGTACAAAATGTACTTGATCTAAACCAATTTGTTCGTAATACAACTTATGGAGATTTGGGAGCATTGAAAATTACAGGTCAGAAATTTTACAGAATCAACGGAGGTTCGACTCAGCTCGAAGGTGTTCATAGTGATGTTGTAATGCCAGATCGTTATGCTTACCTAAAAATGGGAGAACGCGATATTGATAATGCAATGCCTTGGGATAAAATTGATCCGGCTGATTACAGCACGTGGACAGAAAATAAAAAATTCAATCAGGCTATTGCAAACAGTACAACCAGAATTGCTCAAAATGCTCAATTTAAATTAATTGAAGAAAATGCAAAATGGATTGATGTTAAGAGCAAAGAAAATACTTATAGTTTAAATATTGCAAGCTTCAAAGCAACTCAGGAACAAGTTGAAAACGAAGGTAAAAAATATAAACCAATTTCAGAATACAAAAACAATTTGGTGTTTAAATCTTTACCATACGAAGAACTTGAAATTAAAAGTGATGCAACTTTAAAAGAAAAAAGAGAGGCATGGCACCAGGCATTATCGAAAGATGTTTATGTTGAAGAGGCATTAAATGTGCTTGACGATTTACAGTCAAAAAATAATGTGGTTAAAGGCGGCCCTTCAAAAATGAAAAAAGAGAAATTAGTGAAGTCTTAAATTCTCAGAAATTAATTTGTTACAAAACGCTCCGAAAGTTTATATTTACGGAGCGTTTTTTTATTGTTTTAATAATATGGATATGAATAAATTTGTAGTGATTGGGTGTATAGGTTTATTATTTTTTTCGTGTAAAAACGAAGTGGATAGAAAAAATGAATTTACAGAAGACAAGCAGGAAATTATCTCTAATCAAAGCAGTACAGATTCAACTTTTACAGTTGCTTATCTGCCTACATCTACCACAAAACAAATTGTAAAGCATAAATATTATACCCTTTCTTATAATGAAAAATTTGAACAGGCAGAATGGGTTGCATATGAATTGAAGAAGGAATATCTAAAAAACGGAAATTATAAACGCCCGTATTTTATAGAAGATCCGAAAGTGACAACAGGTTCTGCAGACTGGAGAAACTACAAAAAATCCGGGTATGACAAAGGACATCTTTGTCCGGCGGGTGATATGGAATTTGATGTTAATGCTTACAATGATACTTTTTACACCTCAAATATTTCACCTCAAAAACATGATTTTAATAGCGGAATTTGGAATAGGATTGAGCAAAAAACACGTTACTGGGCCGATAAGTACAATGATATTTATGTTGTAACAGGCGGTGTACTCAAGGATTCAGACAAAAAAATAGGAACAGAGGAAGTCTCTGTCCCTACTCATTTTTATAAAATAATTTTAGCGAAGTCGGGAAATAAAAATAAAGCAATTGCTTTTTTAGTTCCGAATCAAAACAGCGACAATTCGATTTATGATTTTGTAGTCCCTATAGAGACTATCGAAAAAATGACAGGAATTGACTTTTTTCCAAATGTGAAAAATTTAGAAACTAGTAAGGACTTTTAGATCACTAATAGTAGTTGTTGGGTTTTCGGCTTTAAAAACAAAGCTTCCTGCAACCAAAACATCAGCACCTGCTTCTACCAGCTGTTTGGCATTTTTATTGGTTACACCACCGTCAATTTCAATAAGAGTTGATGCATTTTTGCGAGTAATCAAATCTTTTAGCTTCTTTACCTTAGTATAAGTATTTTCGATAAAAGACTGTCCTCCAAAACCGGGATTTACACTCATTATGCAAATCAGGTCAATGTCGTTAATAACGTCTTCTAAAAGATCAATATTAGTATGCGGATTGATTGCTACTCCAGCTTTCATCCCTTCGGCTTTAATGGCCTGCAAAGTTCTGTGCAAATGCGTACAGGCTTCGTAATGTACCGTTAGATTATTAGCACCCAGATCTGCAAAAGTTTTAATATATCGATCCGGATCAATAATCATTAAATGTACATCAATTGTTTTTTTGGCATGTTTTGCAATCGCCTCCAGAACAGGCATTCCAAAAGAAATATTAGGAACAAAAACCCCGTCCATGATGTCAATATGAAACCAGTCTGCCTGACTGTTGTTAATCATTTCTATATCACGCTGTAGATTTGCAAAATCTGCTGCAAGAACTGAAGGGGCAATAAGTGTATTTTTCATTGTGTAGTAGTGTGTTGTTTTTTTGCAAAGTTAAAAAAGTAAAATAAAAAACTCCGGTAATCAGCCGGAGTTTCAATCATCAATCAAAAAACGAACAGTCAATCAAACTGTTGTTTGCGTTAAAATAGTTTCAAGTTTAGAGTTTCAAGTTACTAAAATAACTTGAAACTCTAAACTTGAAACAAATATTTGTTTATCCTAAATAAGTTTTAAGAATTTTACTTCTAGAAGTGTGTTTTAATCTGCGGATTGCTTTTTCTTTAATCTGACGAACACGCTCACGAGTAAGGTCGAAAGTTTCTCCAATTTCTTCAAGAGTCATTGGGTGCTGATCACCAAGACCAAAATACAAACGAACAACATCTGCCTCTCTTGGAGTTAATGTTTCTAAAGAACGTTCAATTTCAGTACGCAGCGATTCGTGAATTAATTCTCTGTCCGGGTTTGGAGATTCTCCAGAACGTAAAACATCATAAAGGTTAGAATCTTCACCCTCAACAAGAGGAGCATCCATTGATAAGTGACGGCCAGAGTTTTTCATAGACTCTTTTACGTCATTTACAGTCATATCAAGTTCTTTTGCAATTTCCTCAGCAGAAGGCGGACGCTCGTTAGATTGCTCTAATAAAGCGTACATTTTGTTGATTTTATTGATAGAACCAATTTTGTTTAATGGTAAACGTACAATACGTGATTGTTCTGCCAAAGCCTGAAGGATCGATTGACGAATCCACCAAACGGCATAAGAGATAAATTTAAATCCACGGGTTTCATCAAAACGTTGAGCTGCTTTAATTAGACCCAGGTTTCCTTCATTAATTAAATCAGGAAGAGTTAAACCTTGATTTTGATATTGTTTAGCCACAGATACTACGAAACGCAGGTTGGCTTTTGTTAATTTTTCTAAAGCTCTTTGATCACCGGCTTTTATTCTTTGTGCTAATTCTACCTCTTCATCAGCGGTAATTAGGTCAACTTTTCCAATTTCTTGTAGATATTTGTCTAACGATGCAGTCTCACGATTGGTTACCTGCTTGGTAATTTTAAGTTGTCTCATGTTGTTGTCTCCCTATTTTTTAAAGTGTACAAATGGTTATACGTAAAGAGTATCAAAAAAGTTACAATCTTTTTCAAAAAAAATGAAAAGAATAATTGGTATCGCTTTTTTTGTAAATTGCGGCAAATATATTTTGATGAAAATACTTCTACTTTCAATTATTTCCTTCCTTTCGTTTACGACTTATTCATTTGGGCAAAAAGCTTTCGATCCTACTCCAGAAGACATCCAGTTGGCAAAATCTCTTAGAGAAAAATATGCAAAAAATGATGTTGCTATATTAGAAAGCAAAGAACTAATCACCTTTGATTTAAATAAAAGTGATGCTAAAGTCATTGTAAATAATTCTGTTAATGAGGTTTTGATGAATATTAATCACAGAGCTGATATTAGTAAATATGAATTTTATGATAGCGAATCTAAAATCGAAACGTTTACTTTAAAATACAGGAACAAAAAAAATGCTGACTTTCCTGTAAAAGACGAGTTTTATAAAGATAAAGATTTGTTTTATAATGATGCCCGTGTCAAATATATCAACGTAGATTTCCCTGTTCAGGGATATACTTATAGTTATGAACTCAAAAAGAAATATAATGATATAAAATATTTTACCTCTTTATATTTTAATGACGAATTTCCGGTTATAAAAAAAGAAATTACTGTAGTTGTGCCAGATTGGTTAAACTTAGAATTAAAGGAATTTAATTTTGAAGGAAATACCGTTTTGAAAACAAAAACAAGAGATGAAAAAAACGGCATTACTACCTATACTTATGTGATGGAAAATGTTGATGCTTTTTATAAAGAAAAGAAAGCTCCGGGAAGAACGTATGTTTATCCACATATTTTAATTATTGCAAAATCTTTTAAAAATAAGGATAAAGAAACGCTGCTTTTTAATTCGACAGCAGATTTATATAATTGGTATAAATCACTAACCGATTTGATGAAAGATGATACCAGCGTCCTTAAAAATAAAGTAACAGAGCTGACTTCAAAAGCAAAAACAGATGAAGAAAAAATTAAAAATATTTACTACTGGGTTCAGGACAATATAAGATATATAGCTTTTGAGGATGGAATTGCCGGTTTTAAGCCTGACGAGTCAAATAACGTTTTTGAAAAAAGATATGGCGATTGCAAAGGAATGGCGAACTTAAGCAAACAAATGCTGAAATTAGCAGGTTTTGACGCAAGGCTTACCTGGATTGGTACAAAGCATATTAGGTATGATTACACAACACCGTCATTGGCTGTTGACAATCATATGATCTGTACATTATTTCATAATGGTAAAACCTACTATATTGATGGAACGGAGAAATATAATTCTTTAGGAGAAGATGCTGAAAGAATTCAGAATAAAGAGGTTATGATTGAAGATGGGGACAAGTTTATTATTAAAAAAGTTCCTGTTGCTCCAAGCGCTTTAAACAAGGAAGTATATAATGCCAATCTTATTATTGATAATGACAAGTTAACCGGTGCCTGCTCTAAGCTTTACACAGGAGAAAGCAGAACAGAATTCCTTAATATTATAAATTCGTTTGAGAGTGATAAAAAAGGAGAAACATTAGAGAAATACCTTTCCAGACATGATAAGAATATTTCGGCAAGTAATATTAAGACTTCTGATTTAACCAACAGAGACCAAAAACTTTCTGTTAACTATGAGATTAATGTTTTAAATAAGGTTTCAAGATTTGACAATGAAATTTATATAGATTTAGAATATATGGATGAATTTAAAAATTTTGAATTCAAGGACAGAAAAACAGATTATGAATTAGATTATAAAACAGACTACGAATCAAATGTAGTTTTGGCTATTCCTGAAGGTTATAAGCTTAGTAAACTTCCCGAGAATCTGACTGTAAAAGAAGAAGATTTTAATGTATTGATTTCTTTTAAGCATGTAGGAAAACAAATTTTTTATAAAAAACAATTTATATTTAAAAATGCCATTGTCAAAGCAGCAGAAATGGATAAGTGGAATGCATTTAATAAAAACCTTAATACAATTTATAATCAACAAATAATTCTTTCAAAAATATAATTATATGAATAAAATTTTACTCTTTTTTTTTATCACAATTTATTTTTCTTCCTATTCGCAGGACAAAGCTGAAGTTAAGGATTTTTTCTGGGGAAAAACAGATTCTTATAAAACAGTAATTAAGACACCAGATAAATGGAAAAACGAATCGGCCGTTGTTATCTATAAATATGAATACTACAATTATCATAATTCTGGTGCCAAAGTGATATATACTTCTGCATTCAGAAGGAGAATCAAGCTTCAGGATCAGGCTGCCATCAAAGAGTTTTCGGAATTTTCATTTAATGATAAATTTTACTCTTCAAAAGGGTATATGTATAAGGAAGGAACCACATTTTTAGGAATTAAAATTGTTAAGCCAAATGGAGATGAAATCGAAATTGATGTAGATAAAAATGCTAAACAGGCTGATAAAGAAAAAAAGCTGGCCATAAATAGTTTAGAGATTGGTGATGTCTTAGATTATTATTACTATTCTTATGAACCTTTTGCGATTACTTATCTGAGTTTTGAACCAGTTGAGACCACATTAGGCGAGGGGTATCCTGTAATGAATAAAAAAATCAAATTTTCTGCAGAAGACGATTTTTATGTGAACTTCAATACCTATAATGGAGCTCCTGATTTAAAAGAGGTAGCTTCAGAAAAAAAGCATATAAAACAATATGAATTAGAAGCAAGTGATATTGAGAAAAATGAATTTCCGAGGTGGTTTTATCCATTTGCAGAAATGCCTTGTTACAAATTTCAGGTTTATTTTGCCAGAAATGGTGGTTTTACAAACTATAATTATGCCGATGTGTTTATTCCGAAAGGTGGTACTTCTCTTAGAAAAACAGTAGATAAGGATGATATATTTGATTATTATAAGGAAAAATTTCGCCCTGTTTTTGATTTAGATGAAACTTTGAAATTTTTGAAAGGAAAAACTTTTGAAAATGATGAAGAAAAGGTAAAAGCAGTTTATGAATTTGCCAGACATCGATACTACACACAATATATTGAATCGGCTGTAATTAAGGAGGCCGATATATTTTATCCATATTCATTATTTAAAAATCCGGTTTATATAGGAGAGCAGACCCAATTTATTAACTATTTCATGGCGTTTATGAAAGAGTTTAAAATTGATTACAACATAATACTTGCTACCAGTAGATTTAATGGTTCTATTGATGATTTATTGATCCAGAAAAATGTGCAGGCACTAATAAGGGTAAATACTGAAAAACCGTTTTATATAGAGTATTTCAATCCTTTTACAACGCCTGAGAAGATAGATTACAATCTGGAAAACACAAAAGCTTATTCTGTAGATGTAATTAATTACAAACAAATTGCTAATGTAAAAGAAGTGAGTTTGCCAACCTCTACAGCAAAAGATAATGCGACAAAGGTGGTGACAAATGTCTCTTTGGCGTCTGATTTTGCGAGTCTTAATATAAAAAGAAATTCATCATTTTTTGGACATTTTAAAAATGATGAGCAATTCAGGAAAATGAAATTTTATGATTATCTGGATGAAGATTATCAAAAATATGAGACAGAAAGAATTTTAGATAAAGTAGGAAATAAAAACAAACGTGCACAGTATACCAAAGAATTTGAGGCATTAAAAAACAAATCAAAAGAAATAAAGAAAGAAAACGACAAAAAAGCGATTTCAGAAGAATTTGGATTTGAGATTGAAAACCCAACGTTGAACGTTACAAATACTGGAAGGTATGGTAGTGCAACTCCTTTTGCGTATGATGAAGAGTTTGTTATAAAAAATAATTTCATTAAAAAAGCAGGTGAGAACTATATCATTGAAATTGGAAAAGTGTTAACGAATCAAGTTGAAATAGATAAAAAAGAGACAGATAGAAAAAATAATATTTATATGTCTTTTCCAAGATCATTTGAAAACGAAATTATTTTTGAGATCCCGGCAGGTTATAAAGTTTCCGGAATAGAAAAATTGAATAAAAATGTTCAAAATTCTACAGGAGAGTTTACAAGTAATGCTATTGTGAAAGATAATAAATTGATAATTAAGGTAAAAAAACAATACAATAATTATTATGAGCCAAATGCTAACTGGAGCAAGATGATTTTGTTTCTGGAAGCTGCTTACCAATTTTCGCAAGAAAAAGTTTTACTTAAAAAAGGATAGTTTTTCTTCTAAATCACAGACACAAATTTGTCTTAAAAAAACCTTCCATTAGATATAAAATGAAAACTCCCGTTTCTACTGAGACGGGAGTTTTTTTATTTTATAAAAAGAGGATTTAATTTACAGAAGAATCTTTTACTTCAATAATTTCTTTTAATGAAACCGGAGCACCAGTTTTGGTAAATCCCTCAAGTTTTATTTCAAAAGTTCCAGAAAGGTCTGATGTATAGAAAGAGTTATTTGATTCGTCATTTAATTTTACATCAGGATTCCAAAACAATTGATTTCTAAAATCCGGAATCCTTGCATTATCTGCAATATTATTATAATCAATCTTGTTATAAAGTTTTTTCGGCTGCGGTCTTAAAATTATTGGTTTGGCAATTGAAGTTCCGCTTTGTGAGCTTTTGAAATCTTTGTCGAATGTTGTAAAACTTATTAAGCCATTAAAAGATTTTGAACCAACATAATATCTTCCCACAATAACATCAACTTTATAAACACCTTTCATATTGTATTTAGCCAGTTCATTTTGGTTTTCTAAATACAAACCATCAACTAACACCAATGCCGGATCTGGCAGTTGAGGAAAAACGCTCGGGTCATTAACATGTAAATAAAGTTTGTCTTCTTTTTGTTTTTGATATACCTCAACAACTACTTCTGTGATTGTTTCCTTTAATGTCTTGAATCGTGTAAAATCATCTAAAACATATTCTTTTGCAAGAGGAAAATAAAAAGTTTTAAGTGTTTGATTCTTTACAATATTATCTACTTTTTTATGATAGTAGGCATTTTCTACCTGACTGGAAATAGATCTGTCTAAAAGACTTTCTTTTATTATATAGGACAAATTTGAATTCTGCTCAAAAGATAAGTTTGAATACGCTATTTCCGGGGCATTGTTTACAATTAGGTTGTAATTATCTGCTTTTTCGTCAATAACCTGAACAACAACTTCCTGAGAATAGTATGTTTTATTTACACTAAAAATAAAGTTACCATTTGCATCTGTTTCTACTACTTTAAAAGCAAATGACTTTCCAGGTATTGATAATGCGATTGATATGTCTCCAATCTTATCTGTATTATTTTTTGCTGTGATTTTTCCGGAAATAATCTCTCCTCTTAATTCAGGTAAAACTATTTTCTTATTTTGATCCTGTAAATCCAGAATTAAAGGATAATTTGTTTTTGCAGCAAAATCCAGAGCTGAAATCTGACTTTTAGAAGGAATATTGTCTAATTTTCTAACTGACAATGAGTAATTTCCGTTTTGGAAAACTGGATTTGATGATTCAATTTTTAAATCTACCAATTCACGATTTACAAAAGATTTTTTATTGATTTTAAATTTGATGTTCTCATTCAGGATGCTATTTTCATTTGATGCAACCGCTGTTAAAATGTTTTCAGAAGTAGTTTTCTCTGAAGCTTTATAAGGATTGATAATATTAATATCTATTTGAAACAATTCTGAAACAGGCTTGTTTAGCATCCAGTTGGTATAACCGATAAGTTTGTAATTTCCTGTCTTTAAAGTTGTCGGAATAAAATAATCACCTTGTCCGGTTGCGTTTTCAAGAGCAATTTTAGTCTTAAAAACAGATGCCTTATTACTATCGACAAGTTCAACATAGGCAACTTTGCTTATCGAACTTGGTGTTTTGTCAGTCGATTTTAAGCACAGGACTTTATATAACAAAGTTTCTCCGGAAACAAATGTTGTTGCATTTGCATGAACAAAGATTGTTTCATCTAAAGTGATGGTTTGTTGTGCGCTGGTGAATTGTGTACTTACTAGTACAAGCAATACAATAAGGTGTTTTATTCTGTCCAAAATGAAGGTATTACGTTAGATGAAAATGATGTGCAGTCTCCGCATTCGACATCGACCATTGTGTAATTAGTGCCTCTGTTTGTTATATATGTCATTAAATTTTTCTCAATATTATATATCATGCTTTCTCCACTACAATCTATTCCTACGAAGCAAAATAAAAATGAAATATCTTCACATGTGTTGAAATAAGGAGAAGGTTTGCCAGGAAATAAGTCACTGTAATTAAAAAAGATTCTTTGTTGTAAAAAAGACGATACGCCAAAATAACCGATAACTTTTGTATTGGGGTTAGTTACGCACTTTATATTGCCAGAGATTAATCCAGGCTGTTTTGGAGATAAAATACTTGATGAACCAGCTATGTCTCTCATTGTTCTATGAAAAGTAAAAGCTGCCAAATTTTCAACATACTGTTTTACCAGTATGCTATATCTATGACCTATGATATAGTTGTCCTGATTTATAAAACGGATTGGTAAGTTGACACGATCTTCAGTCTGATCATTAGTATTAACTAAAATGATATCGGTTGATTTTTTTGTAGAATAGCAAGTTCTTGTATTAGCATCATTGGCAATAAGCTGTACTGATTCTGGACCAGTTACTATTGTTCGCAAAGATGACCATCTAGGGGCTATGATTTTATATGTTTCTTCATACTCATACCTGTAATATTTTGAAGCTCTTGTAGGATCATAGCTATTTACATTAATTTGAACGCCCGTTTCATTGTCTTTATTCGTTACTACTGAGGTAAGAACATTTTGAATAGGACTTACAGCCGGCATAGTTTCAGGAGTCGATTGATAAATTTTTCCATCTTTGGTTGTAATTTCCAAAGTGTACTGTCTTTCAGGTAAAATTTGGAAGGCAGATTGAGACTGATAAACTCCTAAATTTTCTTCAAATAGATGTTCATTACCTTGGTTATCTTTTACAATAACTTTTGCACCCGATTCTATTTGTGTGTTTTGATCTTCAAATTTTGAAGTCTTTGTGATTTTAATCTCTTGGTTTTTTACCTCATTTGTTAAAGTTGCTTCTACTACGATTGCTTCTTCATAGGTGCTGCTTAAAAGAGGATACGTTTCTGTACATCCATTAAGCAGGATAGTAAGAAAAGAACAAAGGATTATATTTTTTATTTTAAAAATTTTCATTATTTGAATATTGTACATTTTGTTTAGAAATAGGTTAATTTCTTATTTTTTTAATTAAAATTAGTTTAAAAAGTTTAATCTGTCCAAAATACTGGTTTCATATTCGATGCAAAAGATGTACAATCCCCACACGGAGTATTAACCCAAAAATAGTATTCACCATTTAAAAAGTAAGTAATTTTACCTAAACTCAAATCTTCTGTATAAGGAATTGCATGCGTACAAGGATCCGGATTAAAAGGATAGTCAGCATAGCAAAATTCTGTGCAATCTACGTAATATGGTGGCGGAGCCTCACCCAGGAAAAAATCAGGATAATTAAAATATATCCTCTCTACAGACACTGATGCCACATCAAAATAACCCACGATTTTATTATTTGTATTTTTTGTAGATCTTAAATTACCTAATAGAAGACCCGGTTGTGTGGGGTATAAAATGCTACCACTTCCTGATAGTTTTTTAAGTGTACTGTAATAATTAAATGCAGCGAGACTTTCGACATATTGTTTTACTAGTATGCTGTATCTTGTTGTTATAATATAATCCTGGTCACTTATAAATCTGATTAAATAATCAACCCTATCTTCGCTTAAGTTATTTGTGTTTACTAAAAGCAAACTGTTGCTTTTTTTATTGCCATAACAGACTTTAGTATCAGGAGAATTTGGAATAAAAGAAAGACGTCCGTCTGCATCTAAAATTGCTTTTGTACTAACCCATTTTGGAGTTACAATTTTATATGTTTCTTCATATTCATATCTGTAATACTTCGATTTATTATTTGCATCAAAGCTATTTACTCTGATACCAACACCTCTTTGATTGTCTATTGTTTCAACTTCTGCTTTAATATTTTGCATAGGATTTACTGAAGAAAGTGTTTCTGGAGATGATTCAAAAGATCTGCCATCTTTAGTATTGATATGTAATTGATATTTTCTTTCTGGTACAGCTTGAAATTCAACTGTAGATATGTATTTTTCAGTATCTTCTTTAAAATTATATTGATTACCTGAATCATCTGTTATAAAAACCTCTGCCCCACTTTCTGGCAAGTAATTCTCATCTTCAAATTTGGCGGTTTTAGTGATTTTTATTTCTTGGGTTTTCAGTTCATTTGTTATTGTAGCTTCCACTACTAGAGCCTCTTCATAATTATTGGTCATTAAAGGATATGCTTCTGTACAGCTATTAAATAAAATTCCTAATAGAATAAAAGCGATGATACTATTTAGTTTATAATTTTTCATTTAATTAAAATTTAAAATTATAAGTAATACTTGGTACAGGAATAGAAAAAATAGATGTTTTGTATCCTTTTACTTTTCCATTTTGATCTGTTACAAAATAAATTGAATATGGATTATTTCTTCCTAATACATTATATACTGAGATGTTCCAGAAACTGTGCGCTAATTTTTTTATTTTATGATTTCCTTCAATGTTAATTCCAATATCTAAACGAATATAATCAGGTATTCTATAGGCATTTCTGTCGCTATATAAAGTATACTCTGAATTTCCATATTGAAAAGTTCCAATAGGGTAAGTTATAGGTCTTCCAGTTTGATATAAGAAGTTGGTTGATAAACTATAACGTCTTGTAAATTTATAATTTAAAATTGCACTTAAGTCATGTGGCTTATCAAAATTTGCTGGAAAATAATTTCCGTTATTTACTTTTTCTGAATTAAACTGACTATCAAGTTTGATCAAAGCACGAGAATAAGTGTAACCAATCCATCCATTTAATCTTCCCGTGGTTTTCTTTAATAAAAGCTCAACACCATAAGATTTTCCTTCTCCTTGTAGTAATTCTGTTTCTACATTTTCGTTTAAAACAAGTTGTGCCCCAACTTTATAATCCAAAATGTTTTTAGACCTTTTGTAATATCCTTCAAGACTAACTTCGTACTCTTCATCTTTTAGATTTTTAAATAAACCTAATGATATTTGCTGTGCAGTTTGGGGAGCGACATTTGAATCAGATAATTTCCAGGTGTCTGTTGGCGATTGCGTCACATTACTTGATAAAAGATGGATATATTGTCTAGTCATATCATATCCCGCCTTAATTGAAAAATCTTCAGTAATAAAATAACGTGCTGCCAAACGCGGTTCAAAACCGCCATATGTTTTTATAACTTCATTTTTTTTATAGTATGTTGTTCCTGTTACAGTTTCATTACTTAAAGGAAGCCCCTCCTGATAAGAATTGACATTTGCTTCTCCCAAGGCTGCATAATAAGAATATCTCAAGCCTAAATCAAGCAATAATTTATCGCTCAATTTGTAACTGTCAGCTAAATAAATGACTGATTCCAGTGCCCTTTCTTTTTCAATGTCAGTAGATATTAACAGAGATTCAGGACTTTTCGGATGTTGATAACCAGGTGAAATGTTATACAGTTTACTCGCGACCCCATAAGATAAATTATGCTTTGGGGTTAGCTGATAATTAAATTTTAACTGTAATTGTGATTCATTTACTTTATATCCAAAATCGAATGAGTTAACATCATTTGAGTCGTAATCAATATTAAACGTATATTCACTATTAGTAAAAATTAAAGCTGCCTTGCTTTTTTTATTAAAAGTATGGTCCCATTTTACAGAAGCAAGCCTGTTACTGTATTTATAAATAGAGTCTGAACTAAGACTAAAACGATCATGACTATAATATGCTGTAGCTTCTATAGTATTGTTGCCGTTTATATTATAATTGTATTTTAAAATTCCGTCATAAAAACCAGCCTGACTATTTTTAAGATTTTCATCATCCAATGATTTTAAGATCCAATCAGAATAAGTAGCACGACCCCCAACGATAATGCTTGACTTATTTTTTATAATCGGAGTACTAATCATAAGATTTGAGGTTATTGGTCCTATAGCGCCTTCACCAGAAAATTTTTCAGGATTTCCGTTTTTAGTTGTAATGTCAAATACAGATGACAATCGGCCTCCAAAATCGGCAGGAATACTCCCTTTATAAATATCTGCTTTTTTAGCAGTGTAAGGATTTATAGCAGAGAAAAAGCCTAAAAAATGCTGCGGATTATATAAAACGGCATTGTCTAATAAGATAAGGTTCTGATCGTCTTTTCCACCTCTTACGTTAAAGCCTGCGGATCCTTCTCCGGTAGTTTTGATTCCCGGAAATGTTGTTGCAACTTTTAGAATATCTCTTTCACCTAAAATTAAAGGAACATTTTTGATACCTTCTATATCAATTGAGACTAGTCCCGAAACAGCGGTTTCCGTTTGTCTTTTTCCTTTTTTATTAATTACAACTTCATCTAACTGATTTGATTTGTCATTCAGATTAATATCAAAAGTGCCATCATCATAAACCATCAAAGTTTTTGTAACGTCCTTATGGCTCAAAGATTTTATTTCGATAACATTAATTCCTCTCGGAAGCTGTAAAGTATAATTACCATCAGGATCGCTTGAAGTGCTAATGTTTTTATTTCTGACTTTAATATAAATATTGGCTTCAGGTTTCCCTGTTTCTTCATTTTTTACAGAACCCGAAACAGTAAAGTTCTTTTTGGTCAAATCTTTATTTTCTTTTCCAATAAAAACAATAGAAGCTTTTTTTGTAACACTATAGGTATTTAGGGAATCATATTGCTGATAAAAAACCGGGTTATCTGGATTTGCGGCAATGTTATTATCATTTTCTGCCGGAGCATCCGGAAAATAATTAGCCGGCAAATCATTATGAATAGTACTGTTAAGAGTTAGTATTATTTTCTTATTCAGTACTATAAAATTTAAATCGGTTTTGCTTAGAATTTTATCCAGTAAATCATCGATTTTTATATCTGTATAAGAACCAGTGATTAATATTTTGTTTGAATTAAGCCAAACTGGATCAAAATAAAATTTATATGAAGTTGATGCTTCTATAGATTTTATTGCATTTTCTAAAGTTTGATCTGTGAATGTAATCGATACTTTCTCATCTGAATTTTGAGCATAAGATAATTGAAAGAATAAGATAACTAAGGCGAGTAGAATTTTTTTCATTTCTTATTTCGTTTGTAATGAAAGAGAATTATTAATGTATTTCATCAAATTTTTCATAAATTGATTCAAATCCGTTTTTCTAAGTTCTCTATTCATCAAATAAAACCCATTGATTTGTTTTTTTTGTTCAGGAAATATTTTAATTATTTCATTTTTACTATTGATCTGATACACTTTGTTTTTTAAACTAAGGAAATAAGAAGTGTTTTCCTTGAAAGTATAAGATAGTGTACCTTCAGAAATAACTTTTTGTTGCCCCTTATGATGTTTTATATAAAATATAAAATCCGGAGCAGTTTTACTTTCCTCATAATATCCAGTAGTAAATTCTGGAACGCCATTATCTTTTTTGTCAATTTTTATAAAATTCCTGTCTTTAATAGAAAAAGATTCTACCTTATTTTGAATAAGATTTATACCAATATTTTCAGATTCAAACGGATTTAAAACCAAAATGTCTCTATAAATATCATATTTCAATTTTACACTATAATAAGTTTGACCTTCATAAGTTAGATTTCCTAATTCGTACTGGTCAATCAAATAAATATTATTATCACCAATAGTTGCATATGGATTATTATGAGGCGTGCCATTAATAATGTCAAGATTTTCTTTGCCAACTGTTTTGTCAAACCAATTATAAGTTGATACTTCATTATTGACGGATTGACTATGAATATTTGAAATGCTTAATAATAATCCAAATAAAATAAGGAAAGAAGGTTTATTTTGATAATTTTTCAAAGGATTGTGTGATTTTAAGGATTTGTTTTGGCGATTTCAAATATATTAAAAAAATGTTATAGATAATACATAAAACCGTTAAAATGTAATAAAAACACTATTCTTTTAAGTGAGATATTTGATTCACTATTGTAATTTAGGATTTTTGATGAATAAATCTTAATATATTGACTTTTCCAGCTTTTACTATCCTTGTTTGATTGTACATATAATGCCTTTTGAAAAAGAGTTTTTAACTGATTGCAAAAAACGAAAAACCCCAATTCAAATTTATGAATTGGGGTTTTCTATGAATAAACCTTTAGTAAACTAAGATCTGATTACTCTTTTTTCTCCTCACGTGGAGGTCTTGGAATAAGTGCTTTTCTTGACACTTTTTCTTTTTTAGTCTTAGGATCAACACCTAAGTATTTCACTTCAAAAACATCACCCATGTTAACTACATCAGTAACATTTTCAGTACGCTCCCAGGCAAGTTCAGAAACGTGTAATAAAACTTCATTTCCTGGTGCAGCAGTATATTCTACTACAGCTCCAAAATCCAACATTTTAATTACTTTAACTTCATAAGCTTCTCCCATTTGTGGTTTAAAAGTGATTGACTTAATTTTTGCCAATACTGCTTCAATTCCGGCAGGATCTGTACCTAAGATTTCAATAACACCTTGCTCGTCAACTTCATTGATAACAATAGTAGTTCCTGTAGCTTTTTGTAATTCCTGAATTACTTTTCCACCAGGTCCGATTAATGCTCCAATAAAGTTTCCAGGAATAGTTCTGGTAATGATTTTTGGTGCGTGTGCTTTTACGTCACCTCTTGGCGCAGCTATTGTTTCAGTTAATTTCCCCAAAATATGTAAACGTCCGTCACGTGCCTGAGCTAAAGCCTGCTCCATGATGTCATAACGTAAACCATCAATTTTGATGTCCATTTGACAAGCAGTAATTCCATCAGCAGTTCCTGTTACCTTAAAGTCCATATCTCCTAAATGATCTTCGTCACCTAAAATATCAGACAATACAGCAAATTTTTCTCCATCAGTAATTAATCCCATAGCAATACCAGAAACTGGTTTTACCATTTGAACTCCAGCATCCATCAAAGCCATTGTACCGGCACAAACAGTTGCCATAGAAGAAGAACCATTAGATTCTAAAACTTCAGAAACAATACGAATTGTATAAGGACAATCTGCAGGGATCATGTTTTTTAATGCTCTTTGAGCTAAGTTACCATGACCAACTTCTCTTCTTGAAGTTCCTCTTAGAGGTTTTGCCTCACCAGTTGAGAAAGGAGGGAAGTTATAGTGTAAATAGAATTTCTCTTCGCCTTGTTCAGATGGAGAATCGATTTGGTTAGCTTCTCTTGAAGTTCCAAGAGTTACTGTAGCCAAAGCCTGAGTTTCTCCACGTGTAAATAAAGATGAACCGTGAACTCTTGGTAAATAATCAATTTCACACCAGATTGGTCTGATATCTGTAGTTTTTCTTCCGTCTAAACGAATTCCTAATTCTAAAACTACATTACGAACAGCTTCTTTGTTTGTTTTGTAGAAATATTTAGAAACTAAATCTCCATCAGCAGCTAATTCTTCTTCTGTAAATAAAGCTTTTACTTCTTCTTTTACTTCAGCAAATGCAGCACCTCTTTCGTGTTTAGCCGAACCAACTTTTGCAATAGCATAAATTTTATCGTAAGCCGCGTCTTTTACTTTTTTGTAAATTTCTTCATTTTCTCTCTCACCTTCGTAAGTGCGAATTTCTTTTTTACCAAAAGCAGCTTGTAAGCGCAATTGCGCCTGAATTTGAACTTTAATAGCTTCGTGAGCAAATTTAATAGCTTCGATCATTTCAGCTTCTGAAATTTCTTTCATCTCACCTTCAACCATGGCAACAGAATCCATAGAAGCACCAATCATCATATCGATATCAGATTTTTCTAATTCTGTTCTGCTTGGGTTAATAACAAGTTTTCCGTCGATACGTGCAACACGTACTTCAGAAATTAAGTTATAAAATGGAATATCAGAAACTGCTAATGCTGCAGATGCAGCTAAACCAGCTAATGCGTCTGGCATAACTTCTTCGTCATGAGACATTAATTGAATCATAACCTGAGTTTCAGCATGGTAATCATCTGGGAAAAGCGGACGCAATACACGGTCAACTAATCTCATTGTTAATACTTCACTGTCGCTTGGACGTGCTTCTCTTTTAAAGAAACCTCCTGGGAAACGACCTGCTGCTGCAAATTTTTCGCGGTAATCTACCGTTAATGGTAAAAAATCAACGCCTGGGTTAGAAGTACGGGCTGAAACTGCTGTTGCAAGTATCATCGTATCTCCCATTCTTACTACTACAGAACCATCAGCTTGTTTTGCTAAACGTCCTGTCTCGATTGTGATGCTTCTGCCATCACCTAAATCGATTTTCTCTACAAATAATTGTGGAATCATAATTTTTTTCCTTTTTGATTATACAATGGGTTCTAGTTGTGTTGTAGTTGTTGTGTGTAGTTGTTGTATTCTAAAACCCAATGAAAAACCAAACTTTTTTTCTTGTAATAGCCTGAAAGACTTATATTTTGTAAAAACAAAAAGAGGCACTCTCGCACCTCTTTTCTATATTGATTATTTTCTGATATTCAATACTTTGATAATCTCACGATATCTGTTGATCTCTTTCTTTTTCAAGTAATCCAACAAAGCTCTTCTTTTACCTACTAATAGTACAAGAGAACGCTCAGTGTTGTAATCGTGACGATTTTTTTTCAAGTGCTCAGTTAAGTGTGAAATTCTGTAAGTGAACAATGCAATCTGACCTTCTGCGCTTCCAGTGTTTGTTGCACCACCGTGTTGTGCGAAAATCTCTTCTTTCTTTTCTTTAGTTAAATACATTCCAATATTATTTAATGATTTTTATGTATGTCATACAACTTTTGTAAGACGGGTGCAAAAATACATCTTTTTTCCGAAAAAATAAATTTAAAGATTGAAAAATTTAAAGATTACACAATTTAAGCTGAAAATAAATATTTTTTTGTGTTTTAAGAAATGCTTTTTTTTAGAAAAGTTTAGCAACTTCTTGATTTACAAACTCTAAAAACCTTTCATCGGCTTCTGTAAATGGGTCAATGACATGACTGTCTATATCAATTTGTCCAATATTTTGCCCATTGACAAATAAAGGAACCACGATTTCAGATTTTACTGTAAAACTGCATGCAATATAATTGTCCTGTGCAGCAACATCCGGCACTACAAAATTGGCATTGCTTTCGGCAACCTGACCACAAATCCCTTTTCCAAAAGGAATAACAGTATGATCTGTTTCTGCTCCTACATAAGGACCTAAGTGCAGTGTCTTACTTTCATGATTGGCAAAATAAAACCCAACCCAATTGTAATATTCTACATTTTCATTTAATAATTGGCAGATCGACAATAATTTTTCGTCTCTAACTTTATTGTTATCAGCTACAATAGCGCTTATTTTTGGTTGTAATTCCTGAAATGTCATAATGGAAAATTTTTGTACAAAAGTATTTAATGCAGAATTTAAAAAATACATAAATTTGTTAAAAAATTTCCTTTGAAAAAATATTTGCAACAGTTTAAACCTTTCCTTGTTTTTATAAGCACTTTTTTTGCTGCTTATATCATTCTCACATTGGTTTACAGACTGTATTTAAACAATTTTGAAACAAATGATATTGATGGAATAACAAATATTGTTGGTCAGAATGTAGATCAGCTTATGCGCTTATTTAATTGCGATGTGAAAATTGTCAAAAGCATATCAAACCCATCTTTGCAACTTTGGTACAATAATAAATATACATTAAGAATTATAGAAGGCTGTAATGCTGTAAGTGTTATTATTTTATTTATTTCTTTTATAACAGCTTTTTCAGGAAAATTAAAAACAACAATATATTTTATTCTGTTTGGAGTTTTTTTAATTTATGTTTTGAATATTATACGTATTGCTCTTTTAGCAGTTTTGCTATTTCGCTTTCCAGAAAAAGAACATATTCTTCACGGAGTTCTTTTTCCACTCATT
>Ga0307406_10000045_pt1 | contig 71219 bp, 80 predicted proteins | sample 322Cmetagenome_3_FD_203706 | JGI IMG/M metagenome (GOLD analysis project Ga0307406, IMG submission 203706) | Maize rhizosphere microbial communities from greenhouse at UC Davis, California, United States - 322HYB-C-2 | ecosystem: Host-associated > Plants > Roots > Rhizosphere > Soil | place...
GGTTGGCGGCGGGGGAGCGTTCGGAGTCGATACGACCCCGCGTACCACTGCCACCACGCTGCCATCAGCTTGCCGTAGTCCGGTGAGCACCCGGAACTGACCTGATGCGTCCTCCGACGGCACCAGCAACTGCAAGTCCTGGTCGTACATGCCATCGAACGCCACCGATCGTCCGTACCCCTCGATGGCCGACGTTCCTGGGCGAGCCACGGAGCTGAGCGCAACCGGCGGCGCCGCGGCTCGTTGCGCTGCCGCCGCCGCTCCTTGGCGCTGAAAAACCTCCAACTGCCAGAACCCAAGCACCACCATGACCGCCGCCAGGCCGATGCCGAGGGCGATAACCAGGGCCTGTTTCAACCGGGTCAACGTCACTCTTTAAGGCGCCGCCAGCGAGATTGCAATTGTTCTCTGCTCGCGCGGCGCCCCGGGAAGCTGGTGCCGTCGTCGCTCTTCGCGAGACGACAGTGTTTGATTTGCTCGCTCCGCTCCCGAGCGCGTCTCGCTCATCGCTCCTCCGATCACCAGCGGGCGCCTATCGACGCTCGCAGAGGATTGCTGCGCCCTCCCCGCGCCGCAGCAGCGTGGACCAGATCCGCGCACATCTTGCCGAGACTCCAGCCGGCGGTCTCGATCGCAAGCGGCACGGCCGACGTCTCGGTCATCCCGGGCGCGACATTGACCTCCAAAAACACCGGCTCGCCCGCCGGGGTGATGATGATGTCGGTACGCGACAGGTCCCGAAGCCCGAGCACGGCATGCACCTGTAGCGCCAAATCGGCGCAGGCGTTCGTGACAGAGTCGATGACCTCAGCGGGGCAGAGGAACCGCGTCGCGCCGGCGGTGTACCGGGCGGTGTAGTCGTAAACACCAGAATCCGGCCGGATCTCCACCGCAGGAAGTGCGATGGGACCATCGCCGCGATCTACGACAGCCACGGTCACCTCGGTTCCCTCAACAAACTCCTCGATTACCGCCACCGAACCGTACGCGTACGCCCCGACCATGGCCGCCGGAAGCTCCTTGGCACGGGTGACCTTGCTGCATCCCAGGGCCGATCCACAGCGTGACGGCTTGATCATCATCGGAAAACCGATTTGATCACCAAGGGCCTTGACGAGGACCCCGGCGCCCAGCTCCTGGAACGTCTCGTACGGCAGCGCGACCTGAGTCGGCGTGCGGATGTCGGCGGCACCGACGACCGTGGTGGCAATCGATTTATCGAACGCCACCCGGCAGGCCGAACCGACCGAGCCAACGAAGGGTACGCCCATCAGCTCGAAGACCTCGCGTAGCGCGCCATCCTCACCGGCTTCTCCATGCAGCAAAGGAAAAACGACCGAGCCGGTGAGCTCGGTGAGCCGAGATAGCAGCGTGGAGTCAACATCAGACTCGACAACCTCGATCCCCCGGGAGCGCAGCGCCTGGCTCACCCGACGCCCAGAACGCAGCGAGACGTCCCGTTCATGTGAGAGGCCTCCGGAAAGCACGATCACCGTTTGCAGGTATCCGTTATCGGCCACCCATTCCTTCTTTCATGATCATCACCTTATGATCGACTTCGATCAAGATCAACTTGTGCGAGGTAGATCCATGATCATTAAGGTTGATCAGGACCTGGTGCCTCACGTGGGCCGAGTGCGCGGCGGTCGCTCTCTGGCTCGTCGGCAGTACCGAAGATCTCAAGCATTCTCGCCTCGTACTCCAGCACCTCACCGAGCCGGCGGGTGCCTTCGATGATGCGCTCTGGCGTGGGGAAACAGTACGACAATCGCATATGTCGGCTGCCAAATCCATCGGCATAAAATGCGGTCCCCGGCACATAGGCGACCCGAGCCGTCACCGCCCGCGGCAGCATGGCATGCGAATCAATGCCGGGCGGCAGCGTCAGCCAGACAAAGAAGCCGCCCTGGGGGTAGGTCCAGGTCGTACCGGCCGGCATGTGACTGCTGAGCCCGGTAATCATGGCATCGCGACGCTCGCGGTACATCTCCCGAAAGACCTTGATCTGCCCGCGCCAGTCATGGTTGGCCAGGTACGCAGCCACGGCAGACTGCGAGAACACCGGTGGACACAGCGTCGCCGCTTCCTGGGCGAGCACAAGCTTCTCGCGTACGGCATGTGGCGCCAGCACCCAACCGACCCGGAATCCGGGTGCGAACGTCTTGGAGAACGAGCCGAGATAGATGACCTGCCGCTCATTGAGCGAGCGCAGCGCGGGGATCGGTTCGCCCTCAAAACCAAGCAGTCCGTACGGGTTGTCCTCGACCACCAGCAAATCCGCCCGTTCGGCAAGATGCAGCAGCTCAAGTCGACGATCCAGGGATTGAGTGACGCCGGCGGGGTTGTGGTGGTTCGGGATGGTGTAGAGGAATTTGACCGTACGCCCGGCCCGGCGCAGCGCCCGCAGAGCGTCGGCGAGCGCACTCGGGTTTAGGCCCTGCTCATCCATCGCGACGTGAACCACCTCGCACTGGTAGGAGCGGAACACGCCTAGCGCGCCGACATAGCTGGGCGCCTCACAGATCACCACGTCGCCCGGATTGCAAAAGATGCGGGTGAGAAGGTCCAGGCCCTGCTGCGATCCGACCGAGACCATCACGTCGTCAGGATGAGCGGAGATGTTCTCCAGCCGCATTACCTCACAAATTGCCTCGCGAATCATTGGCTCGCCCTGACCCGAGCCATACTGCATCGCGCGGCGTCCATCGGCGAGCACGAGATCGTTGAGGACCGAACCGACCACATCCAGCGGCAGATCCGTGATGTTTGGCATGCCGCCGGCGAGTGAGACGACCTCGGGACGATTGGCCACCGCAAAAAGAGCCCGGATTGCCGATGCCGTCATGCCGTGCGCACGAGCCGCATACCGGTCGATGTAGTGATCGAGACGAGTGTCTTGACGCCTTAACCGCTCCAGCCCCGGTTCCTCCGGCTCAGGGGAAGTCACACTCACAGCCTCAAGCCTGCCTTACCCATCTGATTTTTAGCCAATGACCTAGCCGCCTAACATAAGTCCATGGCTAGAGCCAATAACAATTCGGTGCGGTGGGTGCTCTGGCTCGCGGCCGGAATACTTTTCGGTCTAGTGCTTGGCTTTATGTTCGGACTAGCCAGGCCCCGCGCCCGAAAGTAACTGCCATGGGATCCCGCCGCGTGCGTCCGATGACAGCCGCCGATCTGCCGCTGCTACCGGAATCCTGCGCGCGCTGCAACTTCTGGGAGACCAGTCTCATTGACCTGGCGACGCCATCTGATCATGTGGATCGGAGTGGGGTTAAGGCGGAGTGGGCTGAAGCTGTGACCCGGCATTGGGGCTACTGCGGAGTGATCGCGTTCGCTGGTGAAGAGCCGATTGGTCACCTATCTCTTGCACCTGCGATGTATGTGCCGCGGCTCGGCGCCTTTGCGACCACTCCGGTTGGCGCGGATGCCGCCGTCGTGATGTCGGCCCACGTGAATGCCGAGGTACGCGGCAAGGGCCTCGGCAAGCAGCTGGTCCAATCAGCGGCCAGCCTGGTGGCGCGGCGTGACATTCGGGCTCTAGAGGCGGTCGGTACCTACCACGACGGTCCTTCCTGCATGCTGCCGGTCGGTTGGCTGGAGGCGGTTGGATTTGAGGTCGTACGCCCGCACCCGATCACTCCCCGATTACGGATGGATCTGCAGAGCGCTGTGCGCTGGCGCCCAGATCTGGTCGCGGCGTGGAGTCGGCTGAGGAGCCTGGTGCGCCAGCCAGAATCACCCGAGCCGGCTACCTACACCCATCACGAGGCCGCTTCGTAGAGGTCCGGCTGCTCGCCAACTCTTGGATGTTTCTGAAAGCCGACCGACCCTAAATCGCGAACCTAGATCTGAGCGGCGCGACGCGCGGCCATCTCGATCTGGGCCGCACCCAAGACGCGCACAATCGCGGCGATGGTGGCGGTGAGCTTTCTGGGATTGGTCACAGTTGGCCGCTGTGGCCACTTGATCAATATCGCGTCAGGGGTGTCGGGTCGCTGGATTAGCTCGACCACGAGTCGATCGGATTGCGTAATCTCCCCGACCGCCAAGAACCGATCTGCGTGTCTCGCAGCTGAGTCGTCCATGGATCTGACGTTCCCCAAAACGCCAATCCCACACAACAAATCTTCTTCTTTACTGACTGATGGCGGAGTTGGTAGAAGACACAAGTCTGGGAGAGTTAGGCGCATGAGTGGTGATTCGCATCGTTCGGTGAAACTCTCACGGCTTAGCCGCCAACATTTTCAGGCCGAAAACTCCCATGGGGGAACGCTGTCGTTTGGCAACGCTCGATGGGGAGAGTTCACTCCCGTGGAGTTGCTGCTCGTGGCGATCGCCGGATGCACCGCGATGGATGTCGACGCAATCACCGTCAAACGATCAGATCCGACACGCTTCCAGTTGAACTGCTCGGGCCACTACACCAGAAGCGTGCACGGTAACCACGTCACCGATATCGCGGTGGACTTCGACGTCGAATTCTCCGATAGCGAGGCCGGGCGTGCCGCCGCGGAGGTGCTCGAGACGGCGATTCGAAAGTCTCATGATCGACTCTGCACTGTGACACGTACCGTCGAGCTCGGCACGCCCGTCGACGCCCGGCTACGGGGTGAGTCGCTGCTCACGGCCGACTTGCCAGCCTGATGCCCGGTACAACCAGCGGGCGCGCGACTCCGCCGCACCTTGCTCACCGTGACTTGGTCTATGCGAGGCCGGACCAAGCCGACGAATTCTTTGCGGCGGTGCTGCGCGGCTTCCATGACGATTATGTCGCAGAGCAATGGGAGCCCAATCACAAGGTGTTCGAGCCAGAGCGCAGCTTTGGCTTTCAGGTGGACCGACGATGGATCTCCACCTGCGGCGCGTACAGCAGAATCCTGACGGTTCCCGGTGGGTCGGTTCCCGCCGCGGCCGTCACCGTTGTCACGGTGCAGCCCTCCTACCGTCGTCGGGGTCTGCTCACCGAGATGATGCAGCACCAGTTACGCGACATGCATGAGCGTGGCAACGAACCGATTGCCTTGCTGTGGGCTTCAGAAGCCGCGATCTATGGGCGCTATGGCTACGGCCAGGCGACCCCGCAACTGCATCTGACAGGCAAGACGAAGACAACTGCCTTTCTGCCGGATGTCGATCTTGGTACCGGTTCGGTCGGCGAGGTGGAACGCGACGAGGCCATTCCGATCATCAAGCAGATCCATCAGACCTTGTTGCCGAATCGTCCTGGCGCCCTGAATCGCGACGACAACTGGTGGGCGGTGCGATGGCATGATCCGCAAGCGTTGCGACATGGCGCGTCGGCGTACCGATTCGCTTTGCATTACGACCATCGAGGCCGGCCAGACGGATATCTGGCATTTCGGGTAAAGAACAACTGGGAAGAGTCCGAATCTGCTGCCGAAGTGATCATTTCTGAGCTCGATGCGATCGCCGGCCCCGGACGTGCGGGGCTGTGGCGATTCGTTCTTGATCTTGATCTAGTACGCAGGTTCCGCACTCACGGTGCGCCGCTAGACGAACCGCTGCGTTACTTGGTTCATGATCTTCGTTCGGTGAAGGCCGAGCTTTCCGATGGCACGTACGCGCGCCTAGTTGATGTGTCCCGCGCGCTGGAGGCGCGTCGTTACCTCACAGATCTCGACGTGATCATCGGTCTTGAGGATTCGCTGCTGGCCCACAACAATGGCTCGATCCGGCTGCAGGCCGGACCCGATGGCGCCTCGGTGAGCAGGACTCGTCGCAGGCCAGACCTGATCATGAACGTACGCGAACTCAGCGCCATCTACCTTGGCGGAACCTCGCTCGCCGCACTCGCCCGAGCCGGCCTGGTCACGGAGCGAACCAAGGGCGCCGCTCAGGCGACCGCCGCGGCGTTCGCGTGGTCCCAACCACCGTTCTGTCCTGATTTCTTCTAGCCGGCTTCGAAGCGGAAGCGCGTCGCGTCGATGTGCAGCTGATTCCAGGCCAGAACCTTCAGCGGCTGAAACCGCCACACTCCTGCGAGATAAGAGGCGGCCGACTGCGAATAGCCATACTTGGCCCTGGCCGCCGCGGCGAGTCGCTTTGCATCGGTCTTCGACGGGGTCATCCACTCAGCAACACCTTCAACAATCACCGCCGCCTCCCCATCCTCTAGATGGAGCGCCGCACGGCCATCGCGGCGGAGATTGCGGATGTGTACCGTCGCGGGATCACCGCCGAAGTAACAACCCCCGTCGAGCCAGGTGCCGTCCACGGGCACCACATGCGGATTGCCGTCCCGGCGTACGGAGGCGAGCCAGTAGCGCGGCGATTCAATCAGCCGCTGCTCAACCGATGGCCAGTCCAGGAGCCGGTTAGGCGAGCCATAGCTGCTGGGCAGGCTCAGCTGTTCCGCGATCGGCAGCATGTCAGCTGGGTCGGGTTAGAGATATTCCTCGATGGCCCCGAGCAGCACTGACTTCGACTTTGCGCCCTTGAAGGCCTTCACCAACTCGCCACCGACGTACACCTGGATTGTCGGGAGGCCGAGCACGTGGTTGTTGGCCGGCGTGACCGGATTGGTGTTGGTGTCCATCTTGACGAAGCGCACCTTGTCCCCGTGAACCCGAGCCAGCTCCTCGATGATCGGCGAGACCTGCTTGCACGGCCCACACCAATCGGCCCAGAAGTCCACCATGACTGGCTTGTCGGACTTTAGGACCACCTCGTTGAAAGTCGCGTCGGTCACATCAGCTACTGCACCCATGGAATCTCCTCTCTGACACTTCAGTGTGCCTGCCCCCGCTGACACAAAAAGCGTGCAATCGACCTTAGCTGCCGCCACGCAAACAGCGCTTGAGCCGTCACCGACAACTGCCGATCTGGTGGCGACTCGCCCGGCAACTACGCCGTTTCATCACATTTCGAGAGTTCTTGGCCTAGGGTCAGTTACCGCGCGGACATGTCGGACGTAACGCTCTCGATGTCTCGCTATCCCACGTTTAGTTCGTGTTCCGTTGTCAGGATCCATCGACACAGGAGAGTCATGAGGTATGCCGTCCGTGCTCTAGAGGCGTTGATCGCGATTCTGGCTGCGTTCATCTTGCTGGCGCCTGCCGCGCAAGCGAACATCCTGGACGCGATCGTTGTCGCTCACCGCGCCGGAGCGACAATCAAATTCGGCGAAGGCACGATGGCCTCCTACGAATACTCGGTAAAGCACGACGCAGACGTCCTCGACGGCGATATCCACTGGACGAAGGACAGCCCCAACGATTCAGACAATCTCGGCTCGATCCTCGTCATCCATGACTCCACGCTCGACCGGATCACCAACTGCTCGGGCAAAGTCTCGTCTTGGCTCTGGTCTTCAATTCGCGACAAGTGCCGCACCGACATCGGCAAGCAGCCGCTCATTCGCCTCAAGACCCTGATCGCATACGGAGACTCCGTGGACAAGCAGGTCGCCATCGGGCTCAAGAACTCCACGATCACAGACGCGCAGGCCAAGCAGTTGTGGAACACGATCAAGTACTCCGACGTCCAGCTGGAAGCGCCGGCCTCGAGGGTTTCAGGCGCTCTGAACAAGGTGAAGAAGCTGGACGCCGCCGACACCCACCACAGGATCAAATATGCGCTCGTGTGCACCGGGGCCGACGGATGGCCGTCGGTCTCCGAGGTGAAGAGCGTCGGGATGTATTTCCACGCCGGGCTATCGATTTCCTCGAGTCGAATGAAGACCTACAAGGATGCCGGCATCAAGGTATTCCTCTTCACCGGCAAGACCGTGGACGACTACGAACGGATGGCCGCACTTAATCCGTACGGCGTAGTCGTCGATAACGTGGCAAAGTTCCAGGATTGGCGCGACAGGCAGACCTAACGTAACGACTCTGCACTGCCCCTATCGGCCACGGTGCTGGATCACAGCTCAACGTTTAGCTGGCAGTACCACTAAGTAGGGCGGCATCAACCGCGGCGTCCTGCGCTGGGCCGGCGGTGTGCTCGTCGTGGTGAAGCGCTGTCAAATAGCGCTCGGCATCCAGCGCAGCCGCACATCCCGTACCAGCGGCGGTGATGGCCTGTCGATAGACATGGTCAACGAGATCCCCGGACGCGAAAACGCCGGGCAGGTTGGTCTTCGTGGTTTGGCCGTCGGTGATCACATAGCCGTCGGGATCCAGATCCACCTGGCCCTTCACCAGGTCCGACCGCGGCTCGTGACCGATGGCGATGAACAAACCAGAGATCGGCAACCGACGCTGCTCGCCGGTGATGGTGTCTTGCAGAGTGATTGCCTCGATCGTCTTGTCGCCGTGGATCTGAGTGACCACAGAGTTCCAAGCGAATTTGATCTTCGGATTCTTGAACGCTCGGAGAGCCATGATCTTGCTCGCGCGCAACTCGTCGCGCCGATGCACGATAGTAACCGACTTGGCGAATCTGGTTAAGAACGTCGCCTCTTCAACCGCCGAATCACCGCCGCCAACCACTGCGATGTCCTTGTCACGGAAGAAAAAGCCATCACAAGTGGCACACCAGGAAACACCGTGGCCGGACAGGCGATCCTCGCCCTCAACATCGAGCTTGCGGTAACCAGAACCCATGGCCAAGATCACCGTACGCGCGGAGTAGGCATTGCCGTATCCGTCCTTGACCGTCTTAATATCGCCGGCCAAGCCCATCTCGACGATGTCCTCGGTGATCATCTCGGCACCGAATCGTTCGGCCTGGGCACGCATACTGTCCATCAGCTCCGGGCCCATGATCGCGTCACGGAAACCGGGAAAGTTCTCCACTTCAGTGGTGGTCATCAAGGCACCGCCGGCATCAATCTCACCCTCGAAGACGAGTGGTTTGAGGTCGGCCCGGGCGGCGTAGATAGCAGCGGTATAGCCGGCAGGCCCGCTACCGACGATGATGACGTCCCGTACGGATTCGGTGCTCATTATGTCCTTCGTGACTTGCTGTGGGCTGTAACCCTACCTCCGGGGAACGGTCTCGGCAGGCAACCTATTCCGAAGGAAACAGGCATGCCGGCTCGACCAGATCGATTAGCTGGTCGAGGTGACCTGGTCAAGTAAACTAAGTCGGTGACCACCGTAAACGTTCAAGAGGCGAAGACCCATCTAAGCGAGCTCTTGGCACGGGTCGAGCGTGGAGAAGAGATCGTTATTGCACGCGCGGGCTCTCCGGTGGCTCGATTGGTTGCGGTAGCCAAGGTCCCACCGCGGCAGTTCGGCGGCGTCGCGCTGAACGTGCCGGACGACTTCGATGCCCCTCTGCACGAGGACGAGCTCGCTTCATGGGAGTAAGGCATCTCATCGACACTCAGATTCTGCTGTGGATCCTGGCCACACCTGAGCGGATTCCTGAGCCGGTGCGCACTGTCCTCGCTGATCAAACGAACCAGCTACTCGTGTCATCAGCATCGGCACTGGAAATTGCCACCAAGATTCGGTTAGGAAAGCTCGAAGCCCCAGGCCTAGCACAAACTCTTCCGGCTCGCCTTTTCGCAATGGGCGCTACGAGCCTGCCGGTAACCGTTGATCATGCTTTGTTGGCTGGATCAATCTCCTGGGCTCATCGTGATCCTTTTGATCGCCTCCTCGTGGCTCAGGCAACGATCGAGGATGCGACGTTAGTGACGATTGATAAGGCGATCGCTTCCTTGCCGGTGCCTCGTGTTCTCACTTGGTGATTCTCAAAGCGGCAGCATCGCTGACGCGCTCGGCCGCATCGGCCAGCTCGTCGATCGACAAATGCGCGGCGTTTATGGGATAAGTCCCCGGGTCTTTAGTCGAGCCAGCGTCTTCTGAGCGCCCTTGTCAAGGGTTGCCTGAGGCGCCCGAGCCACTATCCAGGTGAAGAGGGCCGAATTCCCGCCGCGCAGCAGCGCTACCGGGGCAACAACGCGGCTGGTCTGCCCGTCGGGACCGCGTACGGTCAACTTGTAGTTCGGCCCGTTCGGCGTCGGGAACTCATTGACGGCGACGAGATCCGCGGCGTCGATGGTGTGGAGCTTGCGCACGTGCCGAACCATCAGCACTGACCCATCGATCATCAAGAATGCTCTGGTTCGTAAGTAAAAAAGCCCAACTGCCAGTGTCCACAGCGCAACGACGACAACAAGCGCCGGCAACCACCCGCTCACCTTGCCGCGGATCAGCATCGCAACGACGATCATGGCTGCGAGGCTGGTGAACATCATCGGAGTTCGCCAGTTGTAGGACTGCTCAAGGGGCTGCGGCATGCTACGAGTTCGCCTCCGCCCTTGCTGACTCGCCCTCGATCAAGCCAGCACCTCGACCTCGTAAATACCGCCGCGGTAGCCTGTCCCCTCCTTCGGCAGCGAGGTCAAATACACCAAGACATAGCGGGTGGTCACTTGCTGCTCCGGTGTCAGGGTTGCGGATCCGCCCGCCTTCGACTCGGCGGCCACCGTACGCCAGAGGCGGTCAGAACTCATCGGTGGCGTCGTGGTCTGAGAGGGGTCAGACTTCGGGACGCGGAATTGGACAGTGGTGCCACTGCCGCTCAAAGCGAGCTGCAGCGAGCGCACCGGTTGCGGCGTCTGAAGATCAAGAACGAGCCCGACGCCGCGCTTGATATTGCCCAGCTTCGGATTGCCGTAATACTCCACCGTACGCCAGCGCGTGCTGGCATCTCCGTCGTAAGCGAACTTCACCTCGTCCGGATTCTCGCTCTGGTCATCGCCTTGCGGGTCGAAGTCGCGCGCGTCGGCAATGGCCAGCTTGCTGGGCTGCGCCGGCGTGCGGTCAGCTGACTTGCTCGATTGAGCACTCGAGGTCGTCGGTTCCGGCCCAGCGGAAAGCCGGCGGTCCAAGATCAGTGCGGAAATGATCGCGGCTGCGATCAGCAGTACGGCGAGCACCAGCAGCAAACCGATCCAGCGCCGTTTCCGTTGCGGCGCGGCTGGTGCTCGAGTTTGGGCATTCGGGCCGATGGGTCTGGCTTGCGGCGGTTGAGAAGGGCTGGCTGGACTGGACCGCTGTCTTCCCGGCCGCACCCGAGTCTCCGCTGGTCCCGGGGACGACCCCCCCGCGCCACCCCGGGTTGGAACATTGGTGGGTGGGGCACTCGCGGCTGGAACCGTCCTCGTCGTGATAGCTCGTTGCCGCGCTGTCGTGGTGTCCAGCAACGAGGAGACCGGCTGCGCGGTAGTCGCTGCAGCAACCGGTTCGGAGCCTCGCACACTCGGGATCGGCTGATGCAGCCGCCGTTCAAGATCAGGAGCGGCATCCGCACTGCCGAGCACCTTGGTCAGCGCCGTCACAATGCCGCCAGCGGTCGTGATCGGCGGCAAATGATGCCGCGGCGGATCACCCAGAATTTGATCACAGACATTGTCCAGCGCCGGCGATACACCCGCCCGCACCTGGCGCGGGGTCATCCAGCGATGCCCCAGCATCGGCGCATTTGGCAGCCCGAAGGCCGGACCGCCAGGCCAACGACACACCAGCGCGGCGTACAGCAGCCGACCAAGATCAGTTATGTCGACCTGTTCGGCACTGCTGGCGCCAGGCACGGTGTCACTCGATCGTGGTCGCAGCGCCGCCTCGATGATCAGTCCGACGATCTTGATATTGCCGGAGGGAGTGATGATCACGGTTTCCGGGCTCAAGCGACGGTGATAAAGCCCAAGGCTGTGGACTCCGGAGAGTGCGTCCGCGACTTCCCGGATAACCCAGGCGGCCTCGAGTCCAGACAACGGACCGTGGTTCAAGATCATCTCCAGCGACTGCCCAGTCGCATACTCGCAGACAATGTAGGAGCCGACAGCGGGATCGGTGCTGTGCACGGCGTCAAGCACTCTAAGGAAGCGAGAGTCCGTCGCGACGGATGCCTTGCGAGCGGCGGCCAATAGCTCTTCCTCCGCCGGATCGCCAGGAGCCAGCAGATGCACTAAGACGGAGCGCGAGAGCACCTGATCAAACGCTCGCCAGGTGACACTCGGCTGGGATTCGGCGATCAGCTCCTCGAGGCGATAGCGCGAGGCCAGCACGGTCCCGGCGGGCAGGCTCGCCGCTCGGGGACCTTCCCCACCCTGCTCAACATCGCCGGGTGTGGGCCCGCCCCCTTGAGTACCGCCTTGTTCAGTATCGCCTTGATCGAGGCCTTGGGCCGCCGTCACCTGAGACATGGATCCTGCATTCTCCTCAACTGCTTCTTCGATGCTAGGAGACGGCGGCCTGATCACCGTCGGGGAATCGCCGGTGGGCTTGAAGATGCCAAATCGATCAGCACTGGCCTCGATGGCAGACTCCTCTCGCACTTCCCGTGCCTCGGGGGAAGAATCGTCGTTACGCCGCAGCACAGTCGTAATGATCTCTCTCACCTCATGGATCCGGATCAGCCGGGCCATCAGCAGGAAGAGGCCCACCGCCACCACACCGGCGATCACTAGCCCGATCCCGAGCATCACTGTGGAGTCAGATTGCGTCATGACTCCCCACGAGAGCAGCCACGCTGCAATGGCCGCCGGAATCACCGCGAGCAGCAGTCGTACGCAATGCCTGATCAGCTGTTCGGAATCAAGATCAGGAAGTTTCCGGCGCAACACCGAAAAGGAGATCGGCAATCCGATCAAATAGGCCGCCGAATAAGAGAAAGCCAGACCCGTCGCGACCAGTGCCGGATCGTCAAGTAGCAGCACCGCGACGACACCGAGGACAACATTCGTGCCGGCGATCAAGCACTGCAGGAAGAACGTGGTTCGAGTGTCCTCCAGTGCGTAGAAGGAGCGCAGGCAAACGTATTGCACGGTGAACGGCACCAGGCCGATGGCCAAAGCCATCAGCGCACCTCCGACGTACGAGGCATCCTTGGCACCTTGTCCGAAGCCGAAGACCAAATGCGCCAGAGGCAACCCCAAGACCAAAAAGGCAACGGCGGCCGGGAGCAGCGCGGTGAGCGCGAGCCGAATGGACCTCATGGTTTCCGACGCCACGCCCGCCCGGTCACCGACCGCAGCGAGCCGCGAAGCGGTCGGCAGCATGGCGGTGGCGAGCGACACTGTGATCAAGGAGTGTGGCAGGATCCACATCGCGTACGCGTTGGAGTATGCGGTCAGTCCGGCGCCCTTGCCACCAACGGTCGCACTGGTGGCAAGTTTGCTGACCACCACGAGCGCGGCCTGGGTCACCAGCACGAAGCCAAGAGTCCACTTGGCCAGCCGGAAGGTCTTCCCGAGTCCGGTGTGCTTGAAGTCGAACCGCGGCCGGAAGTGGTAGCCGCTGGCCCGCAGAAACGGAATCAATACCGCAGCCTGTGCCGCGATGCCGAGCGTCGAGCCGATGCCGAGCAATAGCACTTCGCCCGTAGTGAAAGGTGCGCCGGTGCTAGTGCGATCAAAAACGATCAAGTACAGCACTAGCACCATGATCGACACCACGTTGTTCGCGATCGGCGCCCACATCATCGGCCCGAAACGATCACGGGCATTGAGCACCTGCCCTGCCAAGACATGCACGCCGTAGAAGAAGACCTGTGGCATGCAGTAGTAGCCGAGCAAGATCATCGACTGGTACTGCGCCTCCAACTCTGGTGATTTCCAGCCAGAAGCCGAATACAGGCCGACGATCCATGGCACAGCGAGGGTCAGGAGTAGCGTGATCAAGCCGAGTCCGATAAGACCGGCGGTCATGATCCGGTTGGTGTACGCCTCGCCGCGGTCGGCGTCACCGCGAATAGCTCGCACGATCTGCGGTACCAGAACGGTGTTCAGCACGCCGCCGGCGAGCAAGATGTACATGCTGTTCGGCACATTGGTTGCGATGGTGAACATCTCGGCTTGCCGAGTGCCGTTGCCGAACAGATACACCAGCAGCACCAGCCGGAAGAACCCTAGGACTCGCGACAAAGCCGTACCGGAAGCCATCAGAACGCTTGCCGAAACAAGCCGCTTGGTATGCCGGCGCTCCTCGGTGCTCGGCCCGGGATCGTCGCTAAGTCCAGGGCTCACCTTTGGTGTCGAGGTCTCAGACATCAAGTCTTTCTGCCGGCGCGGAGCGCACGGCGGGGAGTTGATCTTGAGGCGGGCCAGCGCCTGGCGCCGGTCCCGCACCCGGTCCTCCACCAGGAGTCTTGCCACGTTCTCGCGCCACCTGGCGAATTCGTAGGAATGTGCTGGCAACGAGCACGACACCGGCGGCAATAGCAATTGCCCAACCCGTGGTGCCGTTCTGCGTGACCTGCACCTCGATGTCGAACGGGCGTCCGATCGGCCGACCTGACTCAGTCATCAGTTGCGCGGTGACCGGCACGATGCCATTGGCCTTGGCGGTGACCTCGGCGTTCTTGGTGACGCTGCCCTGCGCCCGGATCTCGGTCGGAGCGATCGTCTTGATCGTGAGCCGCTGCTTGTTCTCGGAGTTGAACACCAGCTTGACGTTGACCGCTCCCGCGTCCGGACCTGACCCGACGGCCTCGAGGCCGTTCTTGATCGTGATCGGGAACGCCACGCCCTGCTGGGCCACGGTCTGGACCCGAGCACTACTACGGATTTGAATCTTGTTCAGCAAAATGTCGTCGAGCGCGGCCTGCTGCGGCCCAAGAAAGGCGCGCCGTGCCTTGTCGTGTTTACGCCATTTGGAGCTGGCAGCCCGCGCCACCGCGGCACTCCCATCAACGCGCGCTTGCGTCGAATCGACCAGCAGGTCGGCGTAAGCGTCATTGCTCGCGTCGAACCTTCTCAGGCTATTCAGCTGGCCCGCGGTGAGCTGAGCGTCGCGAGCCGCCGAACTGTACTGGTATTTTTCCGACCATGAGCTAGGCGTCGATTTGAGCAGATCACTCAAGGTGCGCTGGCTCAGCCACGGCGCCTTAACTTCTTGATCATGTCGCGCCGCCTGTGCCGTCGCAGCGGCGGCGGTGCTGATCAGGCGAACCCGCCCGGGCGCGAGATTGTCGCGGTTGGCGGATGCCTCGATCCAGGTCTCTGCGAGCAGGCGCTGCCGAAGATGAATTGCTGTTTCCCGCGGATCCGGCCCCGGCCCGCCACCCTGGGCGCCCTTAGAGAAGGTCACGATCGGCACCTGATCAGGACCAGCGAGCACCGGGGTAGCACCCTTCGCCGAGGTGTCGGCGAGCAAGATCGCCTCGGGGTGTAGCGCTGCGGCGGCCTTGGCAGTGGCCGCATCGGCGGTCCCTCCGCCGGGCAGCACGAGCAGTGGCAGCGAGCGTGTCGACTCCACCAGTTTGTTGGCAGTGGCGGCGTCGTTGAGCACGCCTTCCTGGCCGTCGTGTACAAGCGCGGCGATGTCGGGTGATCCATATAGCAGTCGATAGCCGTCATGGCTGGACTGCAGCGCCTCGAATTCCTCAAGCCAGCTGGTCGCATCGGCCTGGCCGGTGCCTGCCGAGGTAGTGCCCTCAGATTCCAGGACCTGATAGCCCGCCGACATAGTCTGCAGTTCGGAGATGAGCGCAGGATCGACCGCAAAGCTGGTTTTCTCGGTATTGGCAGCCTTTAGCAGCGCGGTCAGGCGGCCGTTCTGACCGACCTCAGCCGCCAGATGATCATCGGACAAAACGCCCTTGCGCACTAGCGAAGGACGGGAGTTGAGTACCACGACTGTGCTCATCGTGATCTTGCTCCTGGGCTTGGCGGCCAGCACGGGTACGAAGAGTCGGGCGCGGCCGATGGCAACGTTATTGCCCCGCTGCAGGACGTGCACACCCATCAGATAGATACCATCGGTGGGGGAGAGTTCAAGATCAGAAACCTTGACCCGGAGCCGGAAGCCCACTGAGGCGCCGGGGGCGAGGAAGGGCTTGTCGGCTGTGAGGAGATCTCGAAAAACCCCGGTATACCGAGCACCAAGCGGATCGTTGGACTCAGAGGCCAGCGCCTGCTGCATGCCGGCGCGGCCCAGGATGGGCGCCTGGTTGCGCCAGAAAAGCGCTTCCAATCGGTTGAGCCGATCTTTGGTGATGTTGGTGACCCGGCCGGTGACGGTGATCTCTCCGTTTCGGGTCGGCAGCGCCGGCTCCATCGAGGTGATGGTGATGGAGACTAGGGCGACTGGCTCGTCGGCGGCAGCGCGCCACGGCATCAGCACGATGCACAGGACTGTTACCGCGACTGCTAGCAGTACGCGGGCCGTACGCACCGCGTACCACCTCCCCACCTAGTCATGGTAAAGCGCCACCCAATTGCACGTGCGGTCTCTAAGACGGCTGACGTTAGAATCGCTCAGCGTGTCCACTTTCCAGCTCAGCTCGGTTCAGGCCGCTGCAGTGACCGAACTGCTGAGAATCGCGCCGGTAGCGGACCGGTTGGGCGAGCTCTTCAGTAACGCCGGACACGAGTTGTATCTGGTCGGCGGCAGTGTGCGCGACGCGTTGCTGGGCAAGCTTGGGCATGATCTGGATTTCACCACGTCGGCCCGGCCGGATGCTGTCGAGAAGCTGCTGCGGAAGTTCTCTCCGGCCGTGTGGACCATCGGTAAGGAGTACGGCACGATCGGCTGCAAGGTCGAGGCCGAGGACGCCAGCTGGGTGATCGAGGTGACCACGTACCGCTCCGATGTGTACGCCAACCACAGCCGCAAACCTCACGTGGCATTCGGCGACACGCTAACCGAAGACCTGGTACGGCGTGACTTCACGATCAACGCGATGGCGGTCGCGATCCCGGACAAGAGGTTCGTTGATCCGTACGGGGGATTGACCGACCTGGCGAGCGGAGTTATCCGGACACCGGGGACCCCGGAAAATTCCTTCAATGATGATCCGCTGCGGATGATGCGCGCCGCTCGGTTTGCCTCTCAGCTGGGATTCACGCCGGCGCCTGAGGTGGTGGCGGCGATGCGGGACATGGCAGATCGGATCTCGATCATCTCCGCCGAGCGAGTGCGCGATGAGCTGACGAAGCTTTTGTTGACCGATCGGCCGCGGCCGGGGCTGGATCTGCTGGTGTCCACCGGATTGGCGGCCAGCGTGCTGCCGGAGCTGCCGGCGTTACGGCTGGAACGTGATGAACATCACCGGCACAAGGATGTCTATCAGCACAGCCTGACAGTGCTGGAGCAGGCAATTGATCTTGAGGATCGGCTCCCCGAGCGTCCGGACTTGATCATCAGGTTGGCCGCGCTGCTGCACGATATTGGCAAGCCGGCCACTCGAAAGTTCGAGCCGGGCGAGAAGGTGTCGTTTCATCACCATGACGTGGTCGGCGCCAAGCTTGTTCGTAAGCGGTTGACTGCGCTGCGGTTCAGCGGGGAAGTCGTCAAGGCGGTTTCTGATCTGGTCGCGTTGCATTTGCGGTTCCATGGCTACGCAGCTGGCCAAGAGCGGGGCGGCGCGTGGACTGATGCAGCTGTTCGTCGTTATGTCCGGGATGCCGGTGATCAACTGACGCGGCTGCACATTTTGACCAGAGCCGACGTGACGACTCGCGACGTCGCCAAGTCGGACCGGCTGCAGAATGCGTACGACCACTTGGAACGTCGCGTCACCGAGCTGGCGGCTCAGGAGGAGCTGCACGCGATCCGGCCGGACCTGAACGGCACCCAGATCATGGAGATCTTGGGAATCCCGGAGGGCCGCGACGTCGGTCGGGCGTACGCGTTCCTGCTGGAACGCCGGATGGAGGAGGGCCCGCTCGGTGAAGACCGGGCCCGCGAAGAGCTGCTGGCCTGGTGGGCCGATAACGAAGCCTGAGCTTCGCTGCGCAGTGCGACAAACACTTCCGAGTGCGTACCCCAAGCCTTACGTCGCCTTGCTTGGAGACAACGCGTAAGACCCGGCTCTGACCAGGCAAGTTCTGGGTATAAAGGGCATTGATGCCCTCATTCTGTGCACCATCCCGAAAGGAACGACCATGGCGACCAAGGTCTTGACTGCTCTTCAAGACGACATCGACGGCTCGGCGGCAATTGAGACCGTTCGCTTCGCTTTGGACGGCGTGGAATGGGAGATAGATCTTTCAGAGCGCAATGCCAATCGGCTCCGCAATAGCCTGCGCGAATTCATGGCACATGGCCGCAAGGTAAGCGGAAAGCGGGCACGCAAGTCGACGTCAGCCAACGAAGTCGATCCCAAGGATGTCCGGAAGTGGGCCGAAGCCAACGGCATCGAGGTCAACGCCCGCGGGCGGATTCCGGCTGAGATAGTCCAGCGCTACCGCAATAACGGCAAGTAGTTCGTGCACATCGCCAGCGCGCGGCTTCCTGCGTCGCAACCTGTCACTGATCAACTGCAAGACTTGCGACCATGCCCGACCCGATCCTCGACCTCGACTACGCCGTTGAGCCACTGAACATCGTCCACGAAGCCGCCGCAGGCTACTTGTCCTCGCTGGACGATCGCAAGGTCCGAGACTTGGCTGCATTGTCCCGACTCCAGGAGTTACAGCAGCCATTACCGGCCGATGGCGTCGGCGGTCAGAAGGCCGTCGCTGAACTTCTCGACATCGCCACCACCACGGCGACGCTGTCCAGCGGTCCGCGCTTCTTCCACTTCGTCATCGGCGGATCGACACCAGCCGCGATGGCCGCCGACTGGCTGACATCGTTGCTGGACCAGAACGCCTTCTCGCGCGTCTCCTCCGACTTCGGTTCAGCGGTCGAAGATGTCGCGCTGCGATGGCTCTGCGACCTGGTCGGACTTCCCGATACCTGGGGAGGGGCCTTGGTCGCGAGCGCAACCTTCGCCAATTTCGCCGGCCTAGCGTGCGCTACACACTGGTGGGGCGAGCAGCATGGCGTCGACGTGGCGGGCCAAGGATTGGCCGCAGTCGGACGACGGATGCCGGTGCTTTCCGGAGGGTACGTGCATCCGAGCGCTCGCAAGGCCTTGCAGATGCTCGGCCATGGGCGTGATTCGGTTCAGGTTTGTGCCGCGGACGCCATCGGCAGGGTAGATCTGGCGGCGTTGGATCGGCAGCTAGTCGAGCTAGATGAGCCGGCGATCATCATCGGCAATCCGGGAGAAGTGAACGCTGGTGATTTCGATCCGATCGCGGAGCTTGCCGATATCGCGGCGCGGCGCGGCGCGTGGCTGCATCTGGATGCCTCGTTCGGAATCTTCGCGGCGCTCTCCCCAAGAACATCGCATCTAGTACGCGGCATGGAGCGGGCGCATTCGATTGCGGCGGACGCGCACAAATGGCTCAATGTGCCGTACGAAAGCGGCTTCGCACTGATCGCCGAGCCGCAGCGGCTGGGCCGCGCGTTCGGCTATCCAGGGGCGCCGTACTTGCCAAGCCCCGATACTCCTGGCGCAGGATATGCCCTGTTCGGCCCGGAATCCTCGCGACGAGCCCGGGCTCTGCCGATCTGGGCGACTTTGCTCGCGTACGGGCGTGACGGCTACCGCGCGATGGTGGAGCGTCACGTCGACCTGGCGCAGCGAATGGCCACGCTGGTCGATGCCGCGCCCGACCTGGAGCGACTGGCCGACGTGCCACTGTGCATCGTCTGTCTGCGTTATCGCCCAGCTGGCGTGGACGATGAAGATCATCTGAATGCGATCAACCGCCGACTGGGCGAGGAACTGCTGAGCGATGGCCGGGTCTATGCGGGTACGACTCTCTATGGCGGCAAAGTCGCGCTGCGACCAGCGATCACCAACTGGCGTACCAGTGAGAAGGACGTCGATTTCTTCGTCGAGGTGGTACGCGAGCTGGGCGCGCGCATCGCTAGCTAGGTCTTATGAAGGCCAGCCTGTCATCGCCAGCGCCCTCTCAGTTGCGGCTTTTTAACGCCAATAGGCGCTTGGCGGATCTTGAGCCGGATCGGAGATCGCATATCGCTTCTTGCTTGCCGCGAGTCCCGTTATCCGCACCAGATGCTGACGGTCGCGAGTCGCAAGATCTTCAACCACGGGTCTGATGGCAGCGCAGATCGCTCCCGACGCTAGCGCTAGACCCTGTAAACCGCTGTCCATGTTGTAGAGAACCAGGTGCCTTCTCGATTTCTTGATCGCATCACACTCGTCCGGATCATTCAACTGTCGGATGTTGTTCGTGATCACTACGTCGTACCCTCGCATACGAGCGTCCTTGTATAGGTTCACGTCCGACTTACCCTTCCATCCGATCTCATTGATGTGATCGACCACATATCCCTTGAGTATGTGCCGAACTAGTTTGATCAACGGGACTGGCACGTCCTCATCGAGCAGAAGCTTCATGCCGCCCGGGCTAGTTCCTCAACTCGATGGGCAAACTCGGTCGCACCTTCAACGGATTCCGCCGAAACCCATGGGTAAAGCTCCCGAACCTCATCCACCGACAGCCCATCTTGCCTCAAGGCAGCGAGCCTGTCGTAGGTAATCCGGGTCCCCTCCGCCACCGGCACACCGCCGCGCACGGCCGGATCAATGACGAGCCCTGTTGCGGGATGCACAAGATCGGGGACGTGCTGGCCGCGGAAGGTTGTGAAGCTGCGGAAAATGTCTTCCATCACGACGCGAATTCCGGGCTGCCCTGGCTGAGCCACGGCGTCCACGTAGTCACCATCCTTCGAAATCCACACGACCGACCCGCCACCGGGTAGCGCACGAATCTGCTCCTCCGAAATGTCCGCGCCCTCCGGCAGCTGGCTCTCGACATAGGCGACCGCCTTGCGGACCCTTTGAAGCGAGATTTCTTCCCTCAATCGAGCGAACATTCGCAGCGTGACAATGTCACGGTAGGAGTACAAAGCTGGCCGCGAGCCGTACTCCGGAGCAAGCAAGGGAGGCTCACCATTTCGGGTCCTCCGCCAGTAACGGAGTTGGCTCTCCGTCGCGCCGCTAAGCGCCGCGGCAAGCTGCGTTGAATAGACCACCGCTCTTCTCCTTCGTCCGGGCCAGTATGGCGCACGTGCCTGACATTGAGCCCTGAGTCTGGAGAGGAGCGTGTCGCTTATTCCGGGACTTCAAGCCGAGATCGCAGCAGTTGCTGCTCCGCCGGATTGTTCGTCAGCGCCAAGGCCCGCTCGTTGGCGTACCGGGCCGCCGCGTGATCACCAAGCTGGGTCAGCAGCTGCGCCCGGGTGGCATGCAATAGGTGATATTCGTTCAGCCGATCGGCGATTTGATCAACTGCAGCGAGCGCAGGTTCCGGACCCTTCAAGTGACTGAGTGCGATGGCATGGTTGAGCTTGATCACCGGCGAGGAGTCGTAACGCAGCAAGAGATCATAAAGAGTCAGGATCTGCAGCCAGTCGGTTTCCTCCCACGTCGCGGCAGTCGCATGGCAACCGGCGATGGCTGCCTGCAGCTGGAACCGTCCCGGATGACCCAGCGCAGCGGCAGTGGCCAAATATCCGTCGGCGCGACTGATCGCCACCTCGTCCCAGCGGGTACGATCTTGATCTTCCAGCAGCACCAGCCGACCTTGATCATCAAATCGAGACACGGTACGTGAGTACAGGAACGTCAACAACGCCAGTAGACCCCACGCTTCTGCTTGATCAGGAAGCGCCCGAGCCACGAGTTCAGCTAGCCAGATCGCATCGTCGCTCAGCTCCCGACCGGACTCAGAAGGCTCCAGGTAGCCAGCGTTGTAGCTCAGATAGATCACCGTGAGCACGTCGTCCAGCCGCGGAGCAAGATCGGAATCCTCCGGGATGGTGAACGGAATGCCGGCGTTAGTGATCTTGCGCTTGGCACGTACCAGGCGCTGTGCCATGGTCGGCTCCGGCACCAAGAACGCGCTCGCGATCTGCGGTGTCGTCATACCGACAACCGCTCGCAGCGTCAAAGCCAGACGCGCCTCGACACTCAACGCTGGATGGCAGCAGCCGAACAACATCGGCAGCCGTTCATCGCTGGTACGCGCCGGAGCGTCCTCAGCTGGCGTGGCATCGGGATCCCACTCGTCGGCCAAGCGAACTTCCCGCGAGCGCTTCCGCAGCAAATCGATGGCCCGGCGCCGCGCTGCCAGCGACAGCCAGCCTCCCGGATTGGCCGGTACGCCGTCACGACGCCAGGTCCGCAGCGCGATGATGATCGCTTCCTGCACCGCCTCCTCGGCGATATCGAAGTTGCCGAGGCGGCGCTGCAGTTGGGCGACGATCAGGCCGGCCTCCCGGCGGACGATGCGGGCGAGTGCCGCATCCTCCGCCGCGAGAGGCTCAGCGGTCATCGTTCACATTTCGCCGTGATCGACGATCGGCCGGATCTCCACCGCAACGCCAGGCAACAGCAGTGACGGCCATTCCTTCACGATGGCGATCGCCGCATCGAGATCGGGGACATCGATGATGCTGAAGCCGCCGACATTCTCCTTCGCCTCGGAGAACGGACCATCCACAACCACCGGCTCGCCGCGATTGGGCGAGGACTTAACAGAGGTAGCCGTCTCGGGTCCCTGCAGCTCGGCACCAGGATTGCTCATCACGGCACCATGCTTTTCGAACCAGCCGTAGATCGCCTGGTAAACCTCGGCCCGCCGCTCCTCGGGTACAGCGGAGTCGAGATCTGGGCGGTTGGTGTACATCAATACATATTTCATGACCCCTCCACGTGCGGGAACCGCCGGAATCGACAGCTGACCGGACAGAATTCTGAAGAAGCTTAGACAAAATCAGCGGGGGCCGACCAAGCCGTTGCCAGAGGCATTACCAACCGGAACCGCGCTACTGATGAAATCCGGAAGTTGGATGGGCGATCAACTCCAGGCCACTCTCGGTTAGGGCAATCGACCATCCAGCCTCACGGTGCTGTCCCTCAGCGATCGCGTTTTGGCTATGCGGAGGCATGGCAGACTATTCCTTCGTGGTCGCGTCGGTGTGCCCGCCGGATGCGTTGAACCGGAAGACGACTTAGGTGAAGGTACGAGAGATCAAGAGCCGTGGGCAGCAAGAAGGTAACGCCGCTGTGACGGCGTCCGGCAGTGTCCGTATGGGCAGGGCCCGAGTGGGCCGTGCCCGGGATGCGGAATTTGAGCCTGTCTATCACCATTACGGACCTCACCGGGCGGGCCTGCCCCCGCTGATTCCGTATTTCCGGGAGCTGTGGCGCCGGCGCGCATTCGCGGCCGAGATGAGCAGGGCCACTATGCGCAGCGCCAACACATCGACGTTCTTCGGGCAGGCGTGGCTGATCCTCAACCCCTTGCTGCTGGCCGCTGTCTACTACGTTCTAGTGACGATCATCCGCCGGCAAAGCGACCCCGCGTTCTTCGCCCATCTCACGCTGGGGATCTTCGCGTTTCAGCTCGTCGGGCACTCCATTACGAGCGGTGCGACTTCGGTGACGAGCTCGGGGAAGCTGCTGCTGAATACGCCGTTTCCCCGGCTGTTGATTCCGCTGTCCGCGGTGCGTACGGCGTTCTTCCGTTTCCTGCCGACGGTGCCGGTCTACTTTGTTTTCCACGCGATCTTCCTGACCCATGTATGGTCGCCGAAGATGCTGCTGGCGGTGTACTTTCTTGCCTGCATGATCGTCTTCGCGATGGGCCTGGCCGCCTTTTTTGCAGCCGTACAGGTCTACTTCCGTGACACCTCCAGCTTCCTGCCGTTCTTCGTACGGATCTGGATGTATTTGTCACCGATTCTGTGGGCACCTGAACACATCATGGGTCGGTTCTCCGGACCGATCATCACCCTGATCCAACTCAATCCGATGTATTCGATGGTCGGCGGCTACACCGAGCTGCTCCAGAATGATGCGTTCCCGACGCCTTACATGTGGATATCGGCTGCCTTGTGGGCGATCGCGGCCTCGGTCATCGGCTTCCTGTTCTTCATCTCGAGGGAGCGTGAGTTTGCTGTCCGTCTCGTCTAACGGCGAAACTCCGCTGGCAGTCAGGGTCGACGACCTCTCGATCACCTATCGGACGACGTTCGAACGCAAGCCGACGCTCAAACAGGCTTTGGTCCGCTTTGGCCGCGGCCAACGGGCCGTAAGGGAAGTCGAGGCGATCAAAAACGTCTCCTTCGATGTGGGTACCGGTACGGCGATGGGCATCATCGGCTCGAACGGCGCCGGCAAGTCCACGCTGATGCGAGCCATGGCTGGGATCTTGCCGCCGACCAGCGGTTCCATCGAGGTGTGGGGCCGCGCCAGCACTCTGCTGGCGCTCGGCGTCGGTTTCAACAAGAACCTCTCCGGGCGCGAAAACATCGTTCTCGGCGGCCTGGCAGCCGGCCTATCGCGCCGCGAGGTTGAAGATCGCGCCGACGAGGTCGCGGAGTGGACCGAGCTTGGCGACTTCATCGACATGCCGATGCGGACGTACTCCTCAGGAATGTCCGCCCGGGTGGAGTTCTCGGTTGCCGTACACATGAAGCCCGACATCTTGATGATCGACGAGGCGCTGTCCACCGGTGACGCGCACTTCCGGGAGAAGGCGAACGCCAAGATGGCCGAGCTGCGGGACAGCGCGCGGGCGATGTTTCTGGTGAGTCATGGACTCGGCAACATCAAGGAGATGTGCAACGAGGTGATCTGGCTTGATAAAGGCAAGCTCATGATGCGTGGCGAGCCGGATCGAGTCGTGAAGGCGTACCTCAAGTTCGTGAAGGTCAAGAAGCGCGATACCGCCATGGAGGATCTGTAGTTCAGTCTGCCATGGGTCTTCGTGGGTCCTCGTGGGTACGTTTCGCCGCACAGCCGCTGAAACGACCGCACGGATCGCTTGAAAGGGGTACGTCTTTGAACACAGCCGCGAAAACGTACCGTGCGCGTTTGACTGCCACGCAAGCGAATCCGGAGCTCTGCCAGGGACCGTAATTAGCCGGCCTCCAGCCTCCACTTCAGGAGATCAACGAGCTCACTGGATTCGCCGTCCCTGCCACCCCGACCGACGACCAGCGGCGGCGGACTCGGCGTCAGCTTCACACCGGTGAAGCGCTCCCGCCAGCCACCCGGCACGGTAAGCACGTAATAAGAACCGTCCTCACCAACCGCGATGCTTTCGTTCTTGCGGATGTACCAGCCCAGCTTGTCGGTCTTCACCGACTGCCCGCCGTACAGCGATGCCCGCAACGGATGCGCTGCGATGCCTTTCACCTTGGCGGCCGATACGAACTCATCGATGAGCTTCTGAGCCTCCCGCGATTCGCCGCGTGCCTGAGCGGCGGCAAGCTCTGCCCGCCGGGCGGCTTCCTCAGCGCGGGACATACAAAGGATCGTAACGTTCGTCACAATCCGGTCCACTTACGGCCGGTCGGGCGTAATGATCGGTCGCGGGCCAAAAGCAAACGGTTTCGGCGGCATAGACTTCGGTGTTGCCCTTCCCCCGACAAAGGAAGTCAATGGCCCAGACCACCGCGACGCGCGAGTCGATGCCCGACGACGCTCCCGAGCCCAAGAGGCGCCGCCTGTTGCCGAAGATCTTGATCGGCCTGGCCGTGCTGCTCATCGCCGTAGTCGGCGCGGGTCTGCTGTACGCCGCCACAGTGGATCGCAGCTTGACCAACAACCTCAATCGAGGCGTCGAGCTGCCCACCGACGAGTCATCGGCCCGCCCGTCCAAGGAACCGCTGGAGACCGGCACGTTGAATTACGTGTTGCTCGGCTCCGACAGCCGCGACCCCGACAACGAGGGCAACGGACGCAGCGACACGATCATGATGGTCCATCTCAACGCCAAGCGGACCAAGGCGTACATCATCTCTTTTCCACGCGACATGTACGTCGACATCCCGGGCTACGGCAGAAACAAGATCAACGCCGCCTTCGCCTTCGGCGGTGCACCGTTGGCTGTCCGAACTCTAGAAAGCCTTACCGGCGTACGCATGGATCATGTGGCGTTGATCGACTTCGAGGGATTCATCAGACTCACCGAGGATCTGCACGGCGTGACGGTCACGAACAAAAACGCCTTTAGTTCTCACGGCTTCGAGTATCCCAAGGGCAAGATCACGATCGCCGGTGAACAAGCGCTCTGGTTTGTCCGCGAACGCCATCAGCTGCCCGGTGGTGATCTTGACCGTGCAGAAAATCAACGCAATGTGATCAAGGCCATCGTGGAGAAGGGCCTGAGCGCCAAGGTGATCTCCGATCCGACGACCTTCATCAACTTCATCGGTAACGTGGCCAAGCATCTGACGGTGGACAATGACCTCACCGATAGTGAGATCCGGCGTGCGGCGTTGTCGCTGCGGCTGACCGGCAAAGACATCGAGCTGCTCCAAGCCCCGATCTCCGGTTTCGGAAGTACCAGCGATGGGCAGAGCATTGATGTTGTGGACTCGGCCAAGATGTCTGAGCTGTCGAGTGCGCTGAAGAAAGACAAGCTGTCGGAGTACATGAAGAAGTATCCGCAAGGGTAGGGGATGAAATTCGCGCGGAGCCTCTGGCAATTGTGGCGGCACGAATACTTTCGTCGCCTGCTGTGGATCCGCATTGTCATCCAATCCTCTGACGGAGTGCTCCAGGTCGCATTGGCCGCCTACGTGCTGTTCTCTCCCGAACGGCAACCGGATGCGGTCTCCATCGCCATCGTGCTGGCCATCACCTTGCTGCCGTTTTCGATCCTCGGACCGTTTGCGGCGGTTCTGATCGACCGGGTCTCGCGCCGGCAGGTGCTCGTCGTGGTCAATCTCACTCGCGCCCTGGTCACTATGGGGCTCGCGGCGGTGATCGTAACCGGGCTCAACACCGTCGGCGCCCAGGTGCTGATCTATGGCGGTCTGCTGCTGGCGATGAGCCTCAACCGATTCCTGCTGGCAGCACTGTCCGCCTCGCTGCCGCACACCATCGACGCCAGCGAGTACATGATCGCCAACTCCGTGGTACCGACGGTCGGTCCGGCTGGGCTGCTCATCGGCGTTGCCATTGCCACGCCGCTGCGGCTGATCTTGGGTCATGTCATGCCGGACCACCGGGCCAATGCGATCTTGTTCGTGATCGCTGCTGCAGGTTTCCTGCTGAGCGCTGGTATGGCGCTCTGGATCCCGAGGCGTCAGCTTGGGCCTGACGTCATTGGCACGACGAAGTCCCGGGAGGTCGTTACCGGGCTGCTGGAGGCAGTGGCACATCTGCGAAGCCGCCGCCCGGCCGGTCTCGGGCTGCTGACCATCGCGGCGCATCGCCTCATTTACGGCATCGTCACCGTGTCGATGATCTTGGTATTCCGCAACTATTTCCATACGCCGGACCAGCTCGACGCTGCGATTGCCGACCTCGGCGTGCTTGTTGTGATCACCGGGGCGGGTTTCGTGTTTGCCTCCGTACTGACGCCGCCGCTGAGCGCTCGGCTGGGCGTACGCCGCACCATGATCATCTGCCTGCTGGCGTCGGCGGTCTTCCAGCTGGTGCCGGGCGCAATCTACGCCCAAGTGCCGCTGATGATTGCGGCGTTCTTGCTCGGGCTAGCGGCGCAAGGCATCAAGATCTGCGTCGACACGCTGGTGCAGGCCTATGTCAGCGACGACTTCAAGGGCCGGGTATTCGTGCTTTACGACATGATCTTCAATGTCGCTCTCGTCGTAGCGGCGATCATTGCGGCGATCATCCTGCCACTCAACGGCAAGTCAGTGCTGATCTTGGTCCTGATGGCAATCTGCTATCTGTTGATCGGCTTGTGGTTTGCCCTCGCCAGCCGTGGCGTGAGCATGAACGAGGGCACCCAATCCCTACAAGCTGTCAGCTAGCGCATCGCGAACACATTCGGGTCGGCGCCGAGACGCTGTCTGGTTCGGACCTTGGAGATGTCGGCCATGTCGGCATCATCGAGCTCGAAATCAAACACGTCGATGTTCTCCCGGATGCGGTCCGGGTTCACCGACTTGGGGATGACGACGCAGCCGAGTTGGATATGCCAACGCAGCACAACCTGCGCCGGAGTACGGCCCTTGCGATGCGCGATCTCGACAATGTTGGGGTTCTCCAACAGACCCTTGCCCTGTCCCAGGGGGCCCCAGGACTCGGTAAGAATGCCGTGCTCGGCATGAAACTCGCGTAGGTCATCCTGCGGGAACTGCGGATGCAGCTCCACCTGGTTGACCGCCGGCGTAACGTCCGTCTCGGCCATGAGTCGCTGCAGATGCGGGATCTCGAAGTTGGACACGCCGATCGATCGCACTCGCCCGTCAGCCAGCAGCTTCTCGAACGCCCGCCAGGTCTCGACGTACTGATCGAACATCGGCAGCGGCCAGTGAATAAGGAAGAGGTCGAGTACGTCGATGCCCAGTTTCTTCGTGCTGCCCTCGAAGGCTCTCAGCGCGTTGTCGTAGCCGTGCTCGCTGTTGGTCAGCTTTGTGGTGATGAACAACTCGTCAAGTGGCACGTCGCTCTCGGCGATCGCCTCGCCGACACCTTCCTCATTCCGGTAGCCCTGTGCGGTATCGATCAGCCGATACCCGGCCTTGATCGCTTCGGAGACGGCCTGTTGGGTTTCCTCAGGCGGGACCAGGAACACCCCGAAACCCAGCTGCGGGATCTCCAGCCCGTTATTCATTTTCAGCGACGGAACTGCTGACATGTCACTCCTTCTCATTCAGGTCGTTGGGTTTGGTCTGCGCGGCGTGCCGCGCTGCCTTGAACTTTTCGGGCACCACCCGCGTCGCTGTGGCCTGGATCAGATTCTTCACTGATCCGGCGATCACTTTGTCATCGCCTGCCATCAGGGCCTTGAAGGCGTCGTGCGCTACATCGGCCGGGTCGTCCTTGGGGCCTTGGGCTACCCGCGTGTCATGCATGCCTGCCCGGTCGAAGATCTCGGTGTCGGTGGGTCCCGGCATCAAGGCGGTGACGGTAACTCCGGTGTCCTGCAGCTCGTATCGGATGGCCTCGGCGAAGGACAACAGGAAGGACTTCGATGCCGCGTACGTCGCGTAATACGGTCCGGGCATCGTCGCAGCGAGCGACGAGGTGATCAACACTCGGCCTCTGCCGCGAGCAACCATGGCGGGCAGCAAGCGCTTGGACAGGTGGACTACCGATCCGATGTTCAGCTGAATCAGGGCAAGATCACTTTCCAAATCCGTATCCAGGTACGGACCTCCGACGGCCCGACCGGCGTTCAGCGCCAGGACATCTATCGGCCGGCCACTCTGCTGGATGGCGGCGGCCACACCTTCGTTTCCGTCATAGGTCGCCAGGTCGGCCTGGAGGGTGTTGACCGCCGCGCCGTAGGCCCGTAGCTGCTCGGCCGCCTCCTCGACGCCCTGCTCCGCGATCACCAGAATTTCGAAGTTCTCCTCGGCGCACACCTTGGCAAATTCAAAGCCGATGCCGCTGGATGCTCCGGTGATCACGGCAAACCGCCGGCCCTGGTTGGTGTTCATAAGCACAGGGGTTCCCACCGGATGACGGCTTCAAACGCCTGATATAGAAATCGATCATCAGCCGAGCACGCGCCGCAGGTAGGCGTTATCGAATGTCCGACCAGGGTCCAGCCGGTCCCGTATCTGAATGAAGTGCTCGAAGCGGGGTATAGCTGCCGGAGCTGTTCAGCCTCAAGGGTGTGCAGTTTGCCCCAATGCGGGCGACCCTGGTGTTCGGCGACGATCGACTCAAAGGCTGCGAAGTAGCGACGGTAGTCGATCTTGAAATACTGGTGGACGGCGATGTAGCCGGTTTCCCGCCGATATGCAGTGGAGAGCCAGATGTCGTCCGCGGCAGCAACGCGTAACTGGACGGGGAAGCAGATGCGTTCGTCATGATCATCGATCCAGGTCCGAAGAGCCTGCACGACCGGCCGAATGGCTTCCCGCGGAACCGCGTACTCACATTCGGTGAACCGGACGCGTCGCGGCGAGGCGAACACGGTCCCTCGACTGCATGGAGCCGGAAGGCCGGCACGCATTGCAGGGTCAACTCGGTGATCACCTCCCAACGCACCCAGCCCGATGCGTGCCGCTGCATAGATGTCGGGATGCTCGTCGTCCGAACAGCGCAGTCGGGAGCCGTCGGCGGTGATCATGGTTAGGCCTCGGACTTGGGTGGCGAGGCCGCCGAAGTTGACGCCGGTGCCGTGCGTTCCGGTGGCGATCGCTCCGGCGATCGTTTGTCGGTCGATGTCGCCCAGGTTTTCCAGCGCCAAGCCTGCGGCGGCGAGGGATGTGTTGAGCTCCGCGAGCGTGGTGCCGCCGAGGACGCTGACCAGACAGCTGTCGTAGTCGATATCGGTAATGCCGGTCAGCTGGTCGAGGCAGATCTGTCGGTGGCTGCGATATCAGTGAATGAGTGGCCAGCGCCGACCGGCTTCACCGGAAGGCCGGCCTGCGACGCGGACGTGATCAGTTGGACAAGATCATCGACAATCTCCGGATTGGCGACCCGTCGCGGCGTACTGGTGACATTGCGAGACCAGTTTCTTCCATTCCTCTTTAGCCCTGAGGCTCATCCGAAGTTTTGTCCCTCACCCCGATAAGTGGGCACCTCGCCGACGAGCCGTTCGCCCTGCACCAGGTACAAGCGATCGAACCGTTCGCACAGCTCGCCTGCCTTTGCATGGCGAAACCAGACCTGATCACCGATCTGCAGCGCTGCCGCCGCTGGGCCGCGTAATGGCGTTTGCACTTCGCCGGCGCCTTCGGCGCCGAGCAGTTTCAGACCCTTGGGGATCCATGGCAAGGGCTGGCGTGACCAGCTCGGTGGGCCGGAGGCGATGTAGCCGCCGGAGTAGACCACGCCATGTCGTGGACTCGGCTTGCGCACCACCGGACTGACGAAGTACGCCGCCGGGGTCGGCGTGAAGTCGCGGTAGTGATCGAAGAGTCCGGGGCCGTAGAGTCCTGAGCCGGCCGACAGTTCGGTGAGCTGGTGATCTTGAGAGACGATGTGCAGGCTGCCGGTACCGCCGCCGTTGATCAACTGGATGTCTGCCAACTTCCCTACCGTCGTGATGACCTCGGTCCGCCGATCGAGCAGTTCCACGCAGACAGGCTTTTGACGGCTCGCACTACTAGTGAACTGTCGGGGAGGCCCGCGATCTGTGCGTCGTAGAACATCAGGCCGGTGAGGGAAAGTTCGGGTCGCTTAGAGATCTCCGCGGCCAGCGCATACGCCTCCCCGGCTGAGTGCACCGGTGAACCCTGACTCCCAAATGCAGCGGTCCGATGCGCAGCGAAGCGTCGACGTCCATGCATACCTTGATCGGCTGGCCCACTGAGACGCTCGCGATCATGTTGCGGTGCTCGACGCAGTCGACCATGATCGTAATCGACGCGCGCAGTTGATCATCTCGGGCAAGATCAGCAAGAGCGTTGCGATCAGCGGTCGGATAGGCGAGCAGCACATCGTCGATTCCTGACTTGGCCAGCCAGATGGCTTCGGCAAGGGAGTACGCCATGACGCCATGGAAACCGGGTTGCGCGACCACTCGGTCAGTGATGGCCCGGCAACGGATGGACTTTGTCGCCAATCGAATGGGAAGCCCGCCAGCCCTGCTGATCATGGAGTCAGCATTGGCGTTCAGCACGTCAAGATCAACAACCGCAAATGGCGGGTTCAGACTCGCTGTGGCAGCCTGCAGTCGCTCCGCCACGATGTCCATTCGCTCACCCTAACTATCGACAACACCAGGCCGAGATGGGCAACACCTCAGGCGTTTTGGCCAACAGGTTGGACAACACCCGGTTGTCAGATTCCTCCCGTGACGCTCGTGGAGGCACTTGATTGGGAATGGCACGAGCTCGTACGCCGTTGTGGGCCAGCCGCTGGCCGCTGGGCTGATCGACATGAGTCGTTGGCTCCTTGCCGCTCCCTGGCCGATATCCTGTCGCACGCCAAGCTGAACTCTGACCCTGTCCTTGCCGCCCTCCTGACGGAGGTTTCAGCGGGCGATCAGCTCGCGGCTCGGGTCGTGCTGCAAGCGCTGATTGGGCGGATGGTGCGAATGGCTCTGCGCGATACCCGTGCCGGTGTCGACGATTATCTAGCCGCACTGTGGTGTGTGATCAACAACTATCCCTTGAGCCGGCGGCCGATGCGGATTGCCGCAAATCTGTCGATGGAAACTTTGAAATCAATCTCGGGCGAGCGCCGGTGGCTTGGACGAGGTGATGTGACGCTGTGGCCATCCAGCGAGTCGCTCGAAGAACTGCTCGCACCGGTTGATCTTGACGGCAGTCCCTACGGTTCAATCCCGCCGGTTGATGCGGAACTGCGGCACGTGCTTGAGGCAGGGAGCACGCTGAGCTTGATCGACAATTCCGATGCCGAATTGCTGGAAAGCATCTACGGCGACGGGATCAGCGGCAATCGGGCCGCTCGGCGGTTTCGCACCAGTGAGGGCGCGGTCCGGGTGCGCTGCAGCAAGGCGGTCAGGCGGCTGGCCGCCCACGCGGTCGAGCTGGCCGACGCGGCAGCCTGACACCAACTGAGGAAAAGACGTTCCCGCCGGAACGCTGGACTCCACGGAGATACCCGGCGAACTCACCAAAGCTGGCTCCGACGACGCCGCAGGTGTCTGAGACGTTCCCGCGGGAACATCAACCGGGTGAGGTGACAACACCGACGCCGATCGGACAACACCTGTGGTGGGTCGGTAGACACTTCTGACAACACCTGCTTGGCAGATTGACCCGCGGCAGCTGACGTCGAAGGGCAATCCATGGATGAGTCGGGTGGTCTCAAGCTCTGTGTGCATGGAGGGGTCGGTTCCCGTCCGTCAGATCCAACTCGTCTTTGCTGTGCGCTCACCCACTTGTCAAGGATCCTCGCGACCTATGTCCCACGGACTGAAACGCGAATGGACTTGCTGGGAGGTCTCTGCCACTCTCAGAGCTTTCGCGTCGAGGAGATCGGGTGGCGCTCGGGAGACGGGGCTTCATGAGTGTCGGAGCGGCAGTGGCCTGCTGTGCGCTCGCCGCTGCCTGCACTCCTGACCCAGCGCCAAGTAGTGCGCCAGCACCAAGTCCCGTTGCGACGACACCTTCTGAGTCGCAAATCGAGCGCCAAATGAGGCTCGATTATGAGGCCGCCGAGAGGGCATACCGGGACAACATGGCAGAGCAAGATCGGCTGTACCAATCGGGTGGAGCGGCAAAGGCGACTCGGGCGCTCAAGCTAACATCCACCGGCTCGTACCTAAGGATCACGCTTGAGTCCCTACGCGATGTCCAAAAGCGTGGCTGGCACGCGGTCGGCAGCACCAAGATTGTCGGTGTCGTGCGAAATCAAGGTTGGAAGCACGGACAAGTGAATCTGACCAGTTGTGAAGACAACGAGGCTGTCAGGTTTGTCGATAAATCAGGAAAGGACGTTACGCCGAAGGGCGCTGCGTTTTATGTCCAGGCTTTGACCGTCATAAGAGAGGGCGAGCGTTGGAAAGTGTCGACGGCACTGACAACGAAAGTGGAGACATTCGAGGGCCGGCCGTGCGCGGCATGAAGTCGGCAACAGCGCTCGGAATCATTGCCGCCTTAGCCACGACTTTCAGCGGCCAGCCTGCGTCGGGGGATGAAACGCCCGTCACTTGTACACGAACCCGCTCCTGCACAGTGACAGCGGAGAAAGCGGCCGACGGGCTTCATCAAAACCAAGATGTCGAGGAAAACCGCAGTGGCGAAAATTCCCGGAAAGATCGGATTCAGCAGGCGCGTAAGGAATTCGACGCGGCACTGGCCGCCTATGATCGCAAGCTCGCCCGCTACAACCAATGCCTGGCAGCAAACCCGAACGGCGCGGGCTGTGGCAACGAACCTATGTCACCATGGCTGGCCGCCGAGACGTTCTCCGGCGCAGGAAACGGGCCGATTGGCACTGGCCAGGCGGCTGCCATCGCCGTCGCTCGCCTGAAGCTGCCTACCATCGCGCCGGGCATCGGCCCGTCGCCGGAACTCAATCCATGGAATATTGCAGCAGTCGGATATCCCTTGTGGCTCTGGGCTGACGGTCCGACCCATGTTGGGCCTATCTCCGACTCGGTCGCGGGACTCTCTGTCTCGCTCGACGCAGAAGTCAGTAGCCTCACGTTCCGGATGGGTGACGGCCACTCAATCACCTGCCCCGGAACAGGCCGGAAGTGGACCACGGCCGTGGAACCCGGTGCTAAGTCACCGAGCTGCGGATACAGCTACGCCAAACCATCGCTGCCCGACGACAACTACACCGTGGCGGCCGTCGCTAACTGGGCAGTGAGTTGGACCAGCAACAACCAGTCCGGCGTGATCAACGTTCCTGCCGTTGCTACAACTGAACTCCCTGTGGGAGAGCTGCAGGTGCTCGTTCGATGATCATTTCAGACCTACCGCGAGACGATGCCCCTCGCGGTGGCGGTAATCCAACCGGGCTTCATGATCATGAAGCCTGCCCCCCGAAAGGAAATCCATGAAGGTTCAGCAGTGGGCCGCGACCTTGGTGGGATTATTTGTCCTACTTAAGAATCCACCGTTTCGCAACGAGCGCGGACTTAGCCAGTCGGCTGAGAATGCCATTCTGCTCGCCGGCGCGGTTACAGTGGCCGGGATCGTGATCACCTTGATCACGGCCTATGTCCGCGCCAAGCTACCCAAGCTCTGACCTGTGCAAGCAAAGGCCCGCGATGAGCGCGGCCTCAGCGAAAGCGTGCAGTGGGCGGTTCTTTGGCCGGCTCTGATGCTCGTGACTCTGGGCATCATCCAGGCCGGCATCTTCCTGCACGGGCGCAATGTCGCACAACGAGCAGCGACCGCAGCCGTCGACGCTGCCCGCGGTAGCTATGGCATTGCAGCCGACGCCGAACACCTGGCTGCGAACATCGCGAGTTCCGGGGGCTTGAAGAACGTTTCGGTACGCGTCCAGCGAACCGCGACAACGGTGAACGTCGACATCTCGGCCAACGCACCGATGATCTTCGACCTCAGCCTGGGCCGAATCAACGAAACTGCGACCGCACCGCTGGAACGAGTTACTCAACCATGATCATCAGCCCACCCGACATTGTGCCTGATCAGCGAGGAGCCGCCGCCGTCGAACTGACGCTATTGGTTCCCGCTCTGCTGCTCGTACTCGGATTGTTGGTCGCCGGCGGACGCCTTTGGTTCGCGCGTACGACCGTCAATGAGGCCGCCCAGACCGCGGCTCGTACCGCATCGCTTGCTCGGTCGGCCGTTGCCGCGGCCAGCACTGGACGCGAGGCTGGAACTCAATCCCTTGCCACAGCGGGGCTGCACTGCAGGTCAGCGTCGGTCTCGATCAACGCCGCAGCGTTTGACGTTTCCGTTGGAACGCCATCCACCGTTACCTCGACCGTCTCGTGCGCTGTGGGGTTCTCCGATATCTTCCTTCCTGGTTGGCCAGGTTCCGTGCAGCTCATAGGCCACGGATCCGCCGCTCTTGATACATACCGTAGCCGGTGATCATGGATAAGTTGATTATGATGCGCCGGGCCCGGGATGAGCATGGCCAATCGCTCAGTCTCTTTGTGCTAGTGATCATGGCAGCCTTGATCATCACGACCGGACTCGTGATCGACGGCGGTCAGAAGGTGGCGGCGACCAGCCGGGCAGAGTCGGCCGCTGCCGGCGCCAGTCGTGCTGCAGGCAACGCGGCCGCCACTCAACAGTTGGGCGGTGTGGACCCGGCCAGCGCCTCAGTTCTTGCTGCAAAGGCTTATCTTGCCGGTCAATCTGGCGTACAGGGGACAGTTTCCATCGCCAACGGGATTGTCCTGGTAACGACAAGCGCCCAGCAGTCGACCATCGTGCTCTCGATCATCGGCATCGGTTCAGTCACGGGGCACGGCTCAGCTCGAGCCAACATCGTTCCCACCGGAGCCTCCCGATGATCATGGCCGCTCTCAGACTACGGGAACAGATACATGAGCATTGACACCGAGTCGCCTCACACCGTCGCGACAGCTAACAATGGGCGAAAGCGAAAAGCAGGTTCGTCATCTGCATCACCGGCCACACCACCACCGCCTCGCTTGCCTGGCCGCCGTAATCCCAAGTGGATCGCGCTTGGCATCGTGGCACTGTGCCTCGGCGGCCTCATGTCGTACGTCATTTACGCACGGGTCGCCACCGAGACCACCGTCGTGGCGGCGGCGCATACCGTCTATCGGGGCGAGGCGATCGAACAGAGCGATCTAGCCACGATCACGCTGCGGGGTGGCTCATTGCCAGAGGCGATTCCCGCCGCTCAGCTAGGTGATCTTGTGGGCAAGCGAGCAGCATTCGATCTTGCAGCAGGATCGGTCATTTCCTCAACCTCTGTTACCGACGCAGCTATCCCAGCGGAAGGACGGGCAATCATTGGTCTCAAGATTGCACTCGGCCGAGCGCCCGGCAATCTGTTGCTCCCGGGCTCTCGGGTACGCCTGATTGCGCTGCCCGTCACGGCCGACAGCTCCACAACAGACAAGCTCGAGGGAAGTATCTTCGTCGGCAGCGTGGTCGATCAATCCCAGGCCGCCGACGGCACTTCGATGTTGGTTAATATCGACGTCGAGGCAACGGCTGCTCCGACCATCGCCATGCTCGGAGCTCAAGATCGAATCGCCATCGTGCGTGACGCCGGCAGGTGATCAAGAGATGGCGATATTGTTATTGACTTCCACGAGCGGATCACCCGGTGTCACGACAGTGGCTATCGGCCTTGCGCTCACGTGGCCGCGGCCGGTTCTGCTTGCGGACTGCGATCCAGGTGCCCATCAGGCCATCCTGGCCGGCTACCTCGGTGGTCGCTCAAGCAGTGGCAAGGGTCTGCTCCGCGTGGCCGAGGCACACCGCGACCGACGTCCGCTTCGTGAGGTGATACTCGACCAAACATTGCCGCTCTCCGACGAGGGCGAAACTCGCCGACTTTTCCTGGCAGGCTTCACCAAGCCCGGCAGTGCCGCGCACTTTGGTGTGGTGTGGGAAGACCTCGCCGAGGCGTTCGATCGGTTAGCCGACGTTGACATCGACGTGATCATCGATTGCGGCCGCATGAGAGCGGAAGGGCCGCCAATCGCACTCGTTGAGCGCAGTGCCGTCACCGCTGTCGTGCTCAGCTCAACGCTGCGGTCGATCATGAGCGCGCGGGTCCATCTCCCGACACTGCGTGATCATCCCCGACTGGCTTCGACGAATCCCAGGCACCTGGGCTTGATCGTTGTCGGCGAGGGACAGCCGTACCGCAGCGGCGAGATTGCAAAGGCGCTCGATGTACCTGTGATCACCAGCATCGCGCATGATCGACGGACGGCAGCGCACCTATCCGACGGACGGCCACGACACCGGCGTTTCGAGGCGTCACCGCTGATTCGCTGCATTCGCGACGCTTCCTCCCAACTGGCCGGCACTTTGCAAGAGTCCGCCGAACTGGTCGGTGATCGAACATGAAGGAACAAGGCTCAACCGACCAGCCGGCGGCCCTGGCAGAGATTCCGATGCTTGCCGAATACGACAGGGAATTTTCGAAGCCGGGCAGCCCATCCAACACGACGCTGAGCAGCAGCCAACCGTTCGGGGTCAACAGTTCAGAGCAACTCAGATCAGCTCGTCGCGAGCTGCCACCTGGCGATCTTGACTGGGCCCAGGTTGTTGATCTTCGTCGACGGGCCTCAGAGATCATCACTGATGAAGCCGAAGGCTACGCCCGATCAAGCGGTCGTCCGCTTTCCCATGAGGACCGGCTGCTGCTCGGGCGATCGATCATTCGCCGCGTCGTAGCTGATCATGTCCGCTCTCGACATAGAAGCGGCGCCGAACTGTGGTCATCGGCGCAAGAAGACGCGTACGCCACAGCAGTCGAGAACTCGATCTTCGGCTACGGCAGACTGCAGCCCCTGCTGGAGATGCCTAATGTGGAGAACATCGAGATTCACGGTTGGGACTCTGTGGTTGTCCAGTACGGCGACGGCCGTCGGAGACGAATGCCACCGGTGGCCGACAGCGATGCAGAGCTAATTGAAGCGATCCGCTTCCTCGGCCAAAACAGTGAGCCCTCGCGACCGTTCGATGACACACATCCCACGATGACCCTGGCTCTCGGCAAGCGATTCCGCCTGCATGCCATGGGTTTCGGCTTGTCATACCGGCCGAGCATCGTGATCCGCCAGCACACTCTTACCAATGTGTCGTTAGCAGATCTTGCCGATAGTGGTCTGATGCCGTACGAGGTTGCGCAGTTCTTGGATGCGGCGATCCTGGCTCGAAAGTCGATGGTGATCTCCGGTGATCAAGGCGCCGGAAAGACGACGCTGCTTCGTGCCTTGATCAATGCCATTCCGTTCAATGAGCGGTTCGGCACCTTGGAAACCGACTACGAGCTGATGACTCATCTGCAACCTGGCCGGGAGAACATCCTGGCTCTGCAGGCGCGTGTCGGCCATGGTGAAACCTCTGGCGGCGCTCGGGTCGGCGACTTTACGATCTCCGAATTAGTGCCAGAAGCCCTGCGCCAAAACCTGTCGCGGCTAGTGATCGGAGAGGTCCGCGGCGGCGAAGCTGCGGCGATGTTCGAGGCCATGCAGGCGGGGACCGGCACGCTGAGCACCACTCACTCGCACTCCGCGGAGTCAACCATGGATCGCCTGGCGTCCCGAGTGGCCCAGGGTGGAGTGCTATCGGTCGAGGAGGCCTATCGCCAGATCGCGCACAACATCCACCTGTTTATCTATGTGAAGCTCGTGGACGAAACGTGGAAGGGCGGCATGCGTCGCCGCTATGTGTCTGAGGTCCGGCAGGTGACCCGCGCGATCGAGCACGGCCGTCCAGTCACGCACCTCACCTACCACGCGTCAGGAGCTGGCAGTCAACCCGCCGGATTCTTTCCCGACGCCGACTTTGAGGCGGAGTTGCTGCCATTTCGCCGTGATCTTCCGCGCTCAAGGCGGGATTGGTCTGAGGTGGAGAATCCTCTGTGACCAGCATTCTTGCGATCGCAGCTGGCTTATTGATTGCGGCCGGAATGTTGGGAATCGCACACGGCATGCGGCGGCACGCCCGACCAGCCAGCCACCGAACTGAATCCCTCCACCAATGGTGGTCAAGGGTCAGCCGACGACACCCAGGATCACGTGGACGACGACGCGACATGATCTTGCTCGGCAGTCTGATCATCGGCTGGGTGATCGCGATGCTGACCGGCTGGCTGATCTTGATCCTGGTGCTGCCACTTCTCGCGCTTGGTCTGCCCTACTTGCTCATCCTTCCAAAGGCTCGCGATATTGAGCTCTTGGAGGCACTCGATCGGTGGGTCCGCTCACTGGCAGCGACACTGGCGACCGGCAAGTCGATCACGGATGCCATTCGCATCTCACGGCGTACGGCGCCGCCTTTGCTGGCCGACGAGATCAACTTGCTGGTGACAAGGCTGAACAACCGCTGGGAGACCCGCGACGCGCTGATGAGGTTTGCTGATGCGATCGACTCGCCTGACGCTGACGGGGTCGTAGCTGCATTGATCTTGGCCTCGACCCGCGGCGCCAACGGCGCTTCTGTCACACTGCAGGCCCTTGCGGACTCGATTCAGGCCCTGCTCAAGGGTCGTAGAGCAATTGAGGTCGAGCGATCCAAGCCGTACGTCGTAGTTCGCCAAGTGACAGTGATCTCTTTGTCCACTCTCGTCTTGGTCTTCATCCTCTCGCCGGACTTCTTTGCGCCGTACCATACGCCGCTTGGTCAGATGCTGCTCTCGGTGTTGTTGATCACCTATCTCGCCTCCTTGCTGTTGATGCGTCGTAAGGCACACCAGCCCGATCGACCACGTGTCCTCATCGGAGATCACCGATGATGATCAGCTTCGTGTTGATCTCGGGCATGCTCCTTGCGGCGGGTCTGTGCTGCCTTGTGGTCGCACTCGCACGCTCTACTCCACGCCTCGAGCCTGCTCTGGGACGGATCGGAAGCGATCCTGGCGACCGGATGCCGTCGGGCGACGTCGGCCCGATCAGGAGTCGCTCGGAGCGATTGGGCGCTTTGCTGTACCGCGTAGTGCCGGTCCCGTTATCCAACACACAGCGACGCGCCCTGCGACTGCAGGACAAGTCGATCGCGGAGTTCTATGCCGACAAGGCTGTGATGGTGATCATTGGTGCAGTGCTGCCCGCAGTCGCGGGCGGTTCGTTCGCCTACCTCACCGGACAACTCAGTCCGATGCCGGCGGTTGGTGTCCTGGTCGGCGCTGTGATCGGTTTCTTCGTTCCGGACATGCTGCTCCGCCGATGTACTGACAACGTCCGTACTGGCGCCGCCGAGGCGTTGCTGGTCTACATCGATCTTGTGACGCTGGAGAGGCTCACCAACGCGTCGGCGACCCAAGCCCTTCACAATGCTGCCGCGCTGAGCGATGTGCCGCTGTTCGTGCAGATCCGGACGGCGCTGGAACGGGCCCGCCTTGAACAGCAGTCTCCGTACGCTGAACTCCGCCGCCTCTCCGATGAACTCAAGCTTCCTGAGCTTGCCGACATCGCCGACGTGATGCAGCTCGACGAAACCGGAGCCGCCTTGTCTGGGACCTTACGAGCCCGGGTACGTGAGCTGCGCGACGCGCACCTGACACGTGAGCAGATCAAGGCCAGTGCGGCTGCCGAGGGCATGACCATTTACATGACGTTGCCGGCGTTGATCTTCGGCCTCATCTTTCTAGTTGCGGCGATGCTGAGGATCCTGGCGGGCTGATGTCTGGATGGACAACACTTCTGGCGAACGGACAACACCTAGCCGTTCCCATCGCCGGTCGACATCGGCACAGTAGAAGTCCAGCCGCGAGCGTCGGAAGACTTCCAGGGGGGATGGGCATGGACAAGCGAGTGATCCGTTGATGGCGCGACTGGCTCGCGGCCTCGGATCACTCGCTTTCCTGCTCTTTGGACTAGCGGCCGTGCCGCTTGCTCTGGCTTTTCTTGGAGGCAATCCCCTGCCCCACGAACTGACTTTGGACGCAATTCGACAAGCGCTCCTGGCGCCAGTCGAGGGGAAAGTCCTGGTCGGGTTGATCACGATCATCGGTTGGCTCGCGTGGCTGGTGTTCGCTCTCTCGGTGATCAGCGAACTAGTGTCGCTGGCTTCGCGGCAACGCATCCGGATCCGCCTACCAGGTCTTGAGGGTCCACAGCGCTTCGCAGCTGGACTGTTGATCTCAGTGATGACGATGATTTCGATACCGCAGGCCGTGCAGGCCGACCGTTATCCCGATTCCACAGTCGTGACGAGCCGGGTTCCGCTCGAGCCTGTCGCGTTGATCATCCAGTCCACGGAGGAGTTGCCGCCGTCGGCTCCGGAGGCTCCACGGGCTCCGGCAGCCGAGGAGGACGTGCATCACCATGTAGTGAAGGCAGGTGACGATCTGTGGAGCTTGGCTGAGCACTACTACGGCGATGGGCGGGACTGGCGCAAGATCGCAGCCGCAAATCCGACGGTGCTGACGGGTGGGCCTGACCGGCTGCAACTTGGCTGGCGGTTAAGAATCCCTGATTTTGAAGCTGATGATGATCATGTCAGTGAGCGCATGATCACGGTACGCCGCGGCGACACCCTGTCTTCAATTGCTGAATGCGAACTTGGTGGGGCGTCCAGGTGGACCGATATTTTCCGTGCGAATCGTGCCCAGCTCAGTGATCCCGACGAACTCGCCGTCGGCATGCGTCTAGCTCTGCCCAAGGAAAAGAAGTCCGAGGTCGCTGACAGCACTAAGTCCCATGATCAGCCGCTGAAAGCCGATGCAGAGAGAGAGCAAACATCAAGACCTTCAGTCGAGCCGTCAGCCTCAACAAGTTCTACCCCAGCAAGTTCGCCGTCGCCGCCAGCGGCACCACCAAGCCAGGCGCCGTCAGCCGAAGAGGTGCCCCCGAGCACGGCCCCCGAGATTGATGTTCTGGCGGTCTCGCTGCTGGGAGTCGGCGGTTTGTTAGCAGCCGGCCTGATCGGCGGGCTGGGATGGCGGCGGCGCCTGCAGCTGCAAACGCGACCGCAGGGGCGACGTATTGTTCATCCCCCGCCGTCGGCCCAAGCTGTCGAAGTAAGTCTTGGCCAGCGACAACGGCCGCTGAGCCTGCGAACCCTGGACCGCGCCATGCGTGCGATCGCCGCGCATTGCAAAGACGTCCGCATCGCTCCGCCACCGTTACAGCTGGCCTTCATCAGTGACAGCGAAATCGAGCTGCGACTGGAGCAGGCCTGCTCGAACGCTCCGGTTGGCTTTACAGTCCGAGGTCGATCATGGTTCTTAGACCAGCTTGACGTCGACTATTTGAAATCGGTGCCAGGAGCGAACGAGGCCGCACGACCCTGGCCGGCCTTGGTTACGCTGGGTCGTGATGATCAAGATCGGCTGGTACTTGGTGATCTTGAAGCGTTCGGACTGCTAGAGCTCAAGGTTGGATCAGCAGCTGATGTGCTGGCAGCGATGGCGGTGGAACTTTCGTTTTCCCCTTGGGCCGACGAAATGATCATCACACTGGTCGGCGGCGGCGAGCGGCTCCCTGAGGCGCTGGGCAAACACAACGTGATCCGGACCGAAGACTGTGACACCCTCCTGGACAGGCTGGAGCAGCGCGCAATCAACCAACGTGAACATCGCCGGTACGAGGTGTTGAGCCAGCACCGAATCGATCCTGACCTGGCCGATCCATGGGCTCCTGAAATCGTCCTCGTGGAACAAGAAGTCACTGCTGCGCAGCATGATCGGTTAAGCGTACTGATCAACTCCGAGCCCAAGGTATCGCTAGCGGTGGTCGTCGCCGGAGCCGTTCCTGGTTCAACCTGGTCTTTGGGAGGCGATGGAACCGCAGCGGAGCGCCAAGCCGTGTTAGAGCCGGCCGGTATCGCGCTGTCGCCGCAATTGTTGAAGCCCGCTGAGCTGACCGCAGTAGTCGATCTGATCGAGACAACGGGAAGCGAGGAGACGACTCCGGCTCCCTGGTGGACCGACGTCGATGTGCAGCCTGAACCACCGCCCGACAACGTCACCTACCTCGACAGCAGATTGACAACCTGGGGCACAGCAAACACAGCAGAAAGGGCCTTGATCATGGAGGCAGCGATGGAGGAGGACCGCAGAGTCCACCATCCAACCCTCCAGCTTCTTGGCCCGATCGAGCTGCTCGGTGCGACGGGCACCCTGCCGCCACGAGCGGCAAAACAATGTCTGGAGTATTGCGCCTGGATTCTGGAGAACCCTGGTAGGACCGCCCAAGCAATGGGCGCCGCGCTGGCCGTGGCGGAGGGCACGCGTCGTTCCAACATGAGCCGACTGCGGAGCTGGCTGGGCACGAGCCCGGATGGAGAGGCTTATCTGCCGGACGCTTATACAGGCCGGATCAGCCTGCATCCGGCGGTGAGTTCGGATTGGCAGCGGCTTCAGATCCTCACCTCAACCGGCGTTAACCGCGCAGCCGATGAGAGTCTGCAGGCAGCGCTCGAGCTCGTACGCGGTGCACCGCTCGCCGACGCTGCGCCCGGTCAATGGCATTGGGCGGAAGAACTACGGACCGACATGATCTCCTGCGTACGCGACATCGGCGTCGAGCTGGCCGACCGGGCACTCGTGGTTGGAGATGTTGATCAAGCTCGCTGGGCGGCATCTCGCGCACTGGCGGCTGCACCCGGCGATGAGCTTTTGCTCGCCGCACGAATCCGTACCGAGCACGCAGCAGGCAACAGGCCGGAAACTGAGCGACTCGCGCTCCAACTCGCCGCGCAAGCTCGCACACTCGGGGTGGACCTTGATCTCGAGACAGTCTCCCTCCTGCAAAGGGTGATGGAAGGACAAGTACGCGCTCGGCTGGCTTAGTGAAGTCGGTACAAATGCACAGACGATAGCCGGGGGCCGCCAAATGCAACGCGAGGCAGAACCTCATCCGCGACTGACTAGACATCGCGAAAGTAACTGCACAAGATCGAATTGAGCTCCAGAGGATGACCAGAGCACTGTGGCGTCGACTACACAATCTTGGCTATCGTCGTGATGTGGGTCCTGGACGTCGCAATCACTCCGTCAAGCCGGTCCCTCGCCTGAAGGCGCTCGACCAGTACTCAGGCGAATGGGTCGCGGTGAAGGACGGCGTCGTGATTGCACATTCGCCGAGTTCGCGTGAGGTTGTCAGGCAGTTACAAAGGTTGGGGCCCGACGCAAAAGATGCCGTCTTACAGCGGGCAGCAACTTCGACAGAGGCTATCGCCCTTGGCCTCGGCTGACACGGGAGATGGCTTTTGAGGTCTTCCCTTACAGGGAGGAAGAGCCCCGGCTTGGCATGGCGCCGATTAGGCGGCCGACAGTCGACTCGCGGCTCAGCTTAGGTCCCAAATCGCAGACGATTCGTGCGCTTGTCGATACTGGCGCTCCATTCTGCATTATGGGTCGAGCCGTTGCGGACTCACTTGGCATAGATATGCGTGTTCGGCATGGAGGAGATAGGGATGTCCACATACTCGGCGGCATCCATCCCGCACGAATGGCTATCACGCACCTAGAACTGCCCCGTTTGACGGAATTGTATGGCAGGCTAACTGGGCTTTTCTATACGGCGAGTTGGAACAATCGTTTCTCGGAGTACTCGGGCGGGAGGGCCTTTTAGATCGTTGGGTTGCGTCCTTCAACTATTATGACAGCTATTTTGTAATTGAAGAGAGGGACAGTTTCGTTGAGCGCCTCGGGATCGACCCAGTGCAATTTATCAAGGACCGCCAGTTGTAGTCGGTTGGAACTTGGTTCACTACTGTCTTGTTGCTGCGACGGGTGATGGATGAGCAGATACGTCCCCACTCGTTACAAGGCCACTAAGGTGCTTTCTTAGCGATATCGAGATTCATCGTTCGCTCACGCTGCCGTTCTGCGATTTCTTTGATTCTCTGGAACGCTTCCACATTGCCCATCGCATCATGAACTGGATTGTGGTCGTGGGGCGTGACTCGGAATTGCTTCCATGACTGCGTGTCGCCCCAGTTGTTTTGAAGGCCGGCCCAGAAATCACTAATCCGACGGCCGGAGTGGCCGAATGGATTATCCATGTTAGCGCGGTCGAACATAGCTGCTATCCATTGCCAATCCCATGCCACATTATCGCTGACGAATACTGGTCGTTCGTTGCCGCCAACTTCCCCGAGCCACGCACAAAACGATTTGGCTATTTCTTTATCCGTGGCAACTTGTTTTCCAATGAGTGGCACATGCGGATTGCTCGGATCTGGTTGTCCTTGGAATAACACACCATGAAAGGTCTTGCGGCTGGCCTCATGCACCGCCCCAAACTCCGTCATAATTCCATTGACAGGGCTTCGACCCCGTGCTTCCACATCGACGAATACCCAATTGCTCATCGTCTTCTCCTCAAAACCAGTCTGCTCCTGAAACTATCAAAATAGGAAAACGCGGTTCAGTCGCTGCTCACGCTCTCAGTCCCGTGTACGGTCGCCCGATCATGCGTTCCTGCCAGCGCGGCGTCCGGACCTCATGCCTTCTGCTGATTCCAAGATCGTGATTGGGCATTGCGCTGGGGGCCGGGCTGCCGTAAGGCTTCGAGCCCGGCTGCAGTGAGTGATACCCTCGCGCCGCCATGCAGATCGCGCCGCCCGCTTCCTTCTCCGCCAGTCTTGAGCTGGACGGACTGCCGGTTCTGGTCTGTGGGGGAGGGCCGGCGGCGCTGTCAGCAATCCGAGGGCTACTGGACTCGGGGGCCGTAGTTACGGTCGTCGCGCCGGAGATTGGCGCGACCGTCGCTGATCTGGCGGCGCGCGGGCTATTGATCATGCGACGGCGTCCCGCTGCACGTGACGATTTCCGTGACGCCGCGCTGGTTGTACCGGCGACTGGTGTTGCGGAGCGTGACCAGTTGATTGCGGCGGCGGCTCGTGATCATGGTGTACCGGCAGTATCTCCGTCACCAGCAACGATGAAGCAGCCAGTAGGAGTCGGCACGGTGATCTTGGTCGGCGGCGGCCCAGGCGACGCAGGTCTGCTGACCGTCGCAGGTCTGGAGGCGATCAAGGAAGCCGACGTGATCGTGTGTGATCGCCTCGCTCCGCTCGCGGCATTGCAGCACGCCAGACCTGAGGCTGTGATCATTGACGTCGCGAAGATTCCGAGAGGTGCGTCGACTTCACAGGAGCAGATCAATCAGATTTTGCTCGAGCACGCTTCGGCAGGCAAGACAGTGGTACGCCTCAAGGGCGGTGACCCTTTTGTCTTCGGACGCGGCGGCGAAGAGTGGCAGGCCTGCGCAGCCGCCGGCATCCCCGTCACGGTTATTCCCGGTGTCTCCTCGGCGATCGCCGGCCCCGCGCTGGCAGGTGTGCCGCTTACCCACCGCGAGCTCACTCAGGGCTTCACGGTTATCTCTGGCCACGCTCCGCCGGGCGATCCGGCATCCACCCTCAACTGGCACGCCCTGGCGATGGCCAACACCACCTTGGTGATCATGATGGGCGTCGCCACGCTGCCAGCAATTACGGCCGAGCTGATCGAATACGGCTTACCCGCCGATACACCTGCCATGACGGTCGCCGACGCCGGAATGCCAAGTCAGCAGTCCGTACGCGGCACGCTGGCCGACATTTCCACATTGACGAAGGAGGCGGACATTAAACCGCCCGCGATCACCGTTATCGGAGCGGTGGCTGGATTCAGTCCGAATCCAGTAGGACATGAATCAATAGCGCCGCCGACCAGCTGAAGCTGCGAGTGCCATGACCTCGTCCGGTACGCGGATGGAAGTACTCGCGGAAACCCGACTTGGCGACCAGGCCCACAAGATCATCATCCAGCCGCTGGGCCAGCTCTTTATGTCCGTGCACCTGCAGCCCACGCGCCACGAGCCAGGTGGTGTTCAGCCAGCTCGGACCGCGCCAGTAACGCCGCGGCTCATGGCGTACGTCGGTCAAATCAAAGCTAGGGACGCCATGCACATCCGGCGCGCCAACCCGGAACGCCTCTCCAGTAGCTGTCGCAACCAGCAAGTCGACAATCTTTGATGGCAGACCCGGAAGCATGACCGGAATCAGCCCCGCCACCGTACGCTCGGGCAGCTGCTGGCCTGAGCGCGCATCGCGAGCAAGAAACAGTCCGCGATCTTCGCTCCACAGCTGGTCGACCATCGCCGCGGTAATGCGTTCCGCCTCGACCACATGCTCGCTGTCATCACGCCCGAGCCGATTCGCGATGTCGGCGAGCGCCAGCTCTGACCACGCCCACAGGGCATTAAAGGCGGGGTCGACAACGAGAAACTCGGCCTCCGCGCGTACCCAATCGTCGCCGTAACCGTGATCGCGATACATCAACATCAGCCGGATGTAGCGCGCGTAATCTTCATCCGTCGGCCGTTCACCGGCGCCGGCATGTGCCACGTCCCGCCGCGTATACGTCTCGAAGAGCGTCAGATCGGCCGGCACCGCGGCCAGCGGGCGATCCCAGGCCGGTGAGTTGTCCAGGCCGGTCTCCCATGGATGCACCAGCGCAGCCAAGCCGCCATCGACCGTGCGCCGGTTCCTGATGTAGGCATTTTGATCAACAAGGCACGGATAAGCGCGCTCGGCGAATGACAGTCCTTGATCACCTATCTGGGACACGATCGAGGCGACGGCCACTGCGTGCAGTGGCGGCTGGATGATTCCCGAGGTGGCTATCGGCGGGTGGCCATCGATCGCCGACGACCGCCACACCGAAGGCCCTGGAAAGTAGGCGTCGTCGGGCACCGCGGGATTGAAGGCGATGTGCGGGATCCGACCATCGGCCCACTGCGCGCTGAACAGGCTAAGCAGCTCGGTGGCGGCGCGCGCCGTCGAAATGTGTTGCAGGCCTAGGGCGATGAACGCGGAGTCCCAGCTCCACTGATGCGGATACAGGCTGCGCGACGGCACCGTGGCGTAACCGTGCCAGTTCCGCAACAACACCCGGACGGCCTCCTGAAGGAGGGGTGTCAGCACCATGCTGCTTGCCTGATCCGCCGCACGGCGACCGGCAGCACCTCATCCTCCTCGCCGGACAGCCGGCATTCAAAGGCCAGCTCCTTGTCATAGCCGATCGCCCACAACGCGTCCAAGATCACCGGCCAGTCGATGTGCCCGGCTCCGGGTTCCAGCCGGTTGCTGTCGCTGAGCTGCACATGCTGGATCCAGGGCCCGGCTTCAATCAGCGCCTTCGGCGGATCGGCCTCCTCGATGTTCATGTGATAGGTGTCGGCGGCGATCCCGAGGTGCCGCGAGCCGATCTTCTCGCAGAGCGCTTGCGCGTCGGCAAGCGTGTTGATCATGTGATTCTCGTAGCGGTTCAGGGGCTCGAGCGCGATGATCACACCCTCCGCCTCGGCGTGCGCGGAGAGCTGACCGAACGCGTCGAGCAAGATCTCGGAATCCTCGGCTTCCGAGCGCGGCGGCACAAACGGTGGCAGCCGCTTGCTGAACATGCCGTACGAGGCGGGCGTCATGGCCAACCGGCCGCCAATTTCAGCCATTACCGACAGCTGGGACTTCATTTGAATCAGCGCATCGGCACGCCTATCGGCGTCGAAGTCACCCACGAAATGCAGCATCTCCACACACACCGTCGGCATGATCGCCCCGGCGGCCGCGGCGGCCTTAAGATCGCCAAGTCGCTGGGCAAAGCCATCCTCGCCCACGCCACGCAGTTCGATCGCGTCGAAACCCAGGCGCCGGGCATGATCCCACTTGTCGATCATTGTCGGGCCCCGCAGGTATTGCTCCTGCACCGCCAGCCGGACCGTATGCCTCATCTCGCCTCGCCGACCTCTCCATTGGAGGAATCCGCCGAGGCCCTAAAGTCCAAGATCACCTGCAGCAGATCGGGCGGCGGCGAGTCCACCAGCCGGAAGGCCTCGGCTGCCGACGTCGCGGGAATCACATGGCTGACAAGCGGCATCGGATCAAGTCGGCCCATGGCGCAGAGCTTGATCACCGTCTGATGCAGCCGTTCTCGACTCCATCGATCACGCAGGCCCAACGGCAGGCTGCCGATCTGGGAGGAGATCAACGTCACCCGGTTGTGGTGAAACTCCTCACCGAGCGCCAAGGCCGTCGCCGGACCTTGGTAGAAGCCGGCCGCGACCACTGTGCCATCGACCCCGGCAACCCGAATTGCCTGATGCAAGGCGGGATAGGCACCGGTCAGTTCGATGACGCGATCGGCGCAGTGTCCCTGCGTGAGGTCCCGAACCACAACAGCAAGATCAGCTTCTGCCGCCGACAGCGGCGTAGCGCCGAACTCCTCTGCCAGCTCCAGCCGGTGGGGCACCATGTCGACAGCGAAAACCTCCACCCCCTGCCCGACCAGCAGCTGGGTGGCAAGCAGACCGATCACACCCTGCCCGAACACCACCGCCGTCTCCCCGATGCGGGCGCCGGAGGCCAGCACGGCATTCAGCGCGACGGCGCCCACCCGGGCGAACGTGCCGACCAGCGGGTTCACGTCGGCAGGCAGCTCGTGTCCCACCAGCATCTCGGCGGGCAGCACCGCGCTCGAGCGGTGGCACCACATTCCCCAGACCACCTCGCCGATCTCGAATCCAGCGGTGCCGTCGCCCAACGCATCGACTTCCCCGACCTCGGAATACCCCCAGCCATCGACGGGATAGGAAAAGGTGGACTCACCGGGCACAAACAACCCGGCCTCGGCATCCCAGTGCTTCTCCAAGTACGGGTTCGTGCCTCGGTAGGTGGCGAGCTCGGTTCCAGCCGAGATGCCGGAGTACAGCGTACGGACGCGTACGTCTCCGGGTCCGGGCTCCGGCGTCTCGTACTGCCGTACGCCGACAGTCCTTGGCTTGATCAGCTCGACCACATAGGCCATCAGGAGACCCTCAATTCCTGTGTCTGCTGGATCGATGGCAGTCCACGCTCGGCTAGCGCTGTAGTGCGGCGGGCAAGATCAGAGATTCGAGAGTTGTCGTAACCGAAAACCGCCGATCGGGTTCGATCCTCGAGCGGCTCGATGAAGTGGCGGGGAAGCTTGCCGGCGCCCAGCACCGTACCGACCACCGAGCCGGCGGTAGCGCCGTTTGAGTCGGTGTCCCAGCCACCTTGCACCGTGAGCCCGACAGTAGTCGTGAAGTCACTCTCTCCCCACAGCAACCCGGCGGTGATCAAGCAGGCGTTGTTGATCGAGTGCACCCAGCCGTACCGACCAAACCGAGCGCGGATCGTCTCGACCGCGGCCTCCCAGCCCCACTTGGCGCGATAGAGCTGATGTATGCCGTGCAATGCCTCCGCGAGCCGACAACGCGCGGGGAGGTATTCCAGCGATTGCTCGACCGCCTCGCCGACCGTCGCCGTGACACAGGCCAAGGAGACCAGCGCAGCCGCCCACATGGCGGCATAGATCCCATTGCATCGGTGCGAAAGCGATGCGTCGGAATAGACGAGTCGGGCAGCACTGCCGGGTTGTCCTGGATGAGTCCAGCCGAACACATCGGCCCGAATCAGTGCACCGATCCACTCCCGATAAGGGTTGCGCGTGTCAGCGACCGAGGTAATCGGCACGTTGTGCAGCAGATTGACCATGGCAGCCCGTTCGGCTGTGTAAACGCGCAGGTAAGGCAGGAAGGAAAGCCAGGCATTCGCCACCCGACCGGCCGTCAGCGCCAAGCCATGGTGCTCCAGCAGCCATATGGCCAAGATCGAATAGTCGATGTCGTCGTCACGAGCCGAGCCTCGCACCCGGCCGCGCGTCGTCTCCGGCCAGCTCTGATGAAACCGGAACCCCTCGGGCATCGGATCCAGTGCCGGGATGTAATCACGAAGCGGATAGGCGTCCGCAAGCTCCAGGTACGCCCGAATCCGGTCCGGAGTCCAGAAGTCGCCGGCCTCCACCGGCTTGCCGAGATTGCAGCCGGCGATCCGGCCTAGCCAGCCGCCAAGGATCCGATCGGCCAGCCCACTAGGCGAGTGCCGACGCTCCTTCTCCCCAGACGGACGCCCTGGCATGGCCTCAAGAATCTCATCGAGGGATTCGGGTTCTTGATACCCCCAATCTGATCTTCGCTGTGTCTTGATCAATTCCAGATAGAGGGCCTCAAGTCGCTCATGATCATCTATTGATGTCGCGGCAAGATCAGCTTCAATGCCGGAGACGTCGTACCCGCTTTCCATGCGTTGCCGCAGCTCATCATGAACAAGATCGGCAACGCTAAGCGGATCGAACACGGCCTACCCCTTCTCGGCTCCAGCCGTGAGTCCACCGGTGAGCAGCCGCTCAGTGGCAAAGAAGATGATGATGATCGGCAGGGTGAGGACGACCGAGCCCGCCATGAGGACGGTCGTTGGGACCTCGACACTGCCGGAGAGCTGCGACAGACCCAGCGAGACGGTCCAGCGCTCTCGCCGATCCACGAGGAACAGCAGCGCGAACAAGAACTCGTTCCACGCGATCATGAACACGAACAAACCGGTGGACATGATTGACGGCATGGCCAGCTTCAAGCTGATCTGACGTAGCACGCCCATGCGGGTCAGGCCATCAACCAGACCGGCCTCCTCGATGGCCTCTGGCACCGTCTCAAAGTAGTTCCGCAGCATGTAGATCGCCACCGGCACGGTTTGTGCGGTGTAAACGATGATGAGTCCGACCAGATTGCCGCGTAGTCCCAGCCGGGTGAATCCGACGAACAGCGGGATGGCCATCAAGATCGCCGGGAAAAGATAGGCGGCCAAGAAGACCCCACTCACGTACCGCCGACCAATGAACGGCAACCGCGCGATGGCGTACGCCCCGGGGATCCCGATGAGCAGTGCTAGCGCCACAGAAGCGAGGGCCACAACGCCGCTGTTCGCCAGAAAGCGGCCGAAGCCTTGCCCTCCGGAAGCGGTTGGGGACAGTACGTTGACGTAGGTCTGCAGGGTGAACTCGGAGGGTTTGACCCATAAAGAGGCCGGATTCTGCAACAAGGACTCGATCGGCTTCACCGACAGCAAGATCATGTAGTAGAACGGCACCAGCGTCGCGATGAGAAACCCGATGATCACCACCCAGCGACCGATCCGGAAGGCGCGGCTCTGTACCCGGTGCCGGGTCCCGTGAGCCATCCGTCGTGGCTCCGGTGGTGCGGCGACCTGACTCGGTGGAGTGATTACCGTTTCGGCGCTCATACCCGCTCTCCTCTCCTGCGCAAGATCAGCAGATAGAAGCTGAGCATGATGATCAGTACCAATGCCATGATCACCGACTGCGCTGCGGCGGCGCCGACATTGCGCTGCACCGTGAGGTAGTTGTAAATCTGCACACTCGCGACGTTGGTACCGGCGGCACCGCCGGTCAGCAGGAAGATGTCGTCGAACTCGTTGAAGGTCCAGATGGTACGGAGCACCGCGAGCAGGCCGATGATCGGCATAAGTTGCGGTAGCACGATGAACCGGAAGGACTGCCACGGCGTAGCCCCGTCGACGAGCGCGGCCTCCTCCGGCTCGTCAGACATGGCCGCAAGCCGAGCCATAAGGAAGAGGAACGCAAACGGGAAGTAGCGCCATCCTTCGAACACAATGACTGTCAACAACGCGGTGGGCACCGGGATCTCCAGCCCGAAGAGATTCCATGTCCCCACCGCTTGAGACAGGAAGGGAATCGGCTCGTTCCAGCCGAGCACCTTCTGGCCGAAGATATTGACGATCCCGAACTCCGGATTGAGCATTGTGCGCCAGATAAAGGTCACGGCCACTACTGGCGCGACATAGGGCAGCAGATAGACGGCACGAACGAAGGTCCGGCCACGGAACGGCTGCCGTACCGCCATTGCCGCAAGCACGCCGAGGAAGATCACCAGCACGACCGAGCCGAAGGTGTAGATGAAAGTGGTCACCAGGCTCGACCAGAAGGCGCTCGAGCCCAGCACCCGCTCGTAGTTGACTACCGTCAGGGGCTCAAAGAAGTCCGCCCGACCAATTTGGATCAGACGCATCCGCTGGAAAGAAAGCAAGATCGACCACAGCAGTGGGAAGATCACGATCAGCAATACGACGACCAGCGTGGGCGACATCAGCCACAGACCGAGGCGTGCGTCCCGCTGGGTAAGCGTTACGCGCTTCCTGGTGGCGTCGGTCTTAGTTGGGGGTTGTTCTGTCTCGGTTACCGTTGTGGACACGGCGCTCCTTGATGTCGTACGTCCCCGGCGTGCCGGGTCGGCCAGCTTATTGATCTCCCTGGCCGGGGGAGCTGGGGGTACTCCCTGGCCAAGGAGATCTCATCGGCGCCGTTAGCCGCCAAGATCCTTTTGGACCTGTTCGGCACCCTTTTGGGCTTCGTTCGCCGCGTCGGCGGCGCTAGCGCCAGAGTTGAGCATCTTGACCAGGGCCTGAGGTACCACGTACTGCTGCGCGACGGCGGCTGCCAGAGCTCCCTGATTCTGCGGGATTCCCCACCGCTCGAAATTCCCCGAGCTGGCGACGATGGTATTCAAGACCTCGGCTGGATAGATCGTGGTCAGCGGCTCCCTCTTGTCTACCCCGGCGCTGAGCTTGATCCAGCCATCGGAGTATTCCTTGGGATTGCCTGAGGTGCCGGAGCGAGCCGGCATCTTGCCCTCGGGCGCGATTCCCAGCCAGGGCTGATAGCCGTCGCTCATCATGTAGGTGACGAAATCCTTGGCTTTGGGGTTGGCATCCTTCAGCACGTTCCACGAGACGACCTCGCCCCAGGCGGCCGGGTTGGGCCCGCTGGGGCCCTGCATTTGGACAAGGATCCCCGTGTTATTGGCAAGCCACTGGGGATCTTTCTTGCACTGCGGGCAGGTCGGCAGTGCGTCATTACGCAGACCGGCCAGCTCGTCGAGCAAGAAGGAAGACCAGATCACCATGGCAGCATTCCCGGCGAAGTACGTGGCTCGGGTGGTATCGGCGTCCTGGTTGCCCTTGGTAGAGGTCTCCTTGATCAAGTTGGCGTAGAAGTTGAACGCCTCCTGGCACTGCGGGCTGTTCAGCGTGATCTTGGCGCTGTCGTCGACCAGCTGGCAGCCGTTCGCCAGTGCCACCCACTCGAACGTCTGATTTGTGAACGAGTCTGCCGGTGCCGTGGCGGCCACGATGCCGGCCATCTTGCCCTTGTGCAGTTCCTTGGCGGCGTTCGTGATGTCGTCGTAGGTCTTGGGCTCTGGTATACCCGCAGCCTTGAAGAGGTCCTTCCGGTAGAAGAGCAGATTGGAGAATCCGTCACTAGGTACGGCTACCTGTTCCCCATCGACACTGGTCAGTTCCAGAGTGCGCTTGAAGAACGTGTCAGGACCCAAGCCATCCACGATCTCCTTTGCTGCATCGGGATCGACCAGGTCGTCGGTACGCAGCTGGTTCATCCCGTCGAGGGATAGAGCGCCGATGACGTCAGGCAGGTCATTGGCCGCCGCCGCCGAGGTCAGCACCGTCGTGAGTTGATCTGCAGAAACCGCTACCAGCTTCACCTTGGTTCCGGACTTGGCGGACCAGGCATCCATGATCTTTTGCTGTGCCGTGACCCGCTCCGCTATGTCCTCTGTCGTCCAAACGGTCAGCGTCCCCTCATCCTGTGAGCCGCCCTGGTTGCCGCCGTTACCGCCGCCGCCTCCTCCACCGCAGGCCGCCAGGGCCAGCATGGCGGCGACTGCGATGCCTGCCGCGAAACGTGATCTACGCACTTCGAAGCTCTCCTTCGCTGAATGGAGCTGCTCGCTGATCGGAGCAGTCGCGTGCTTGGCGGCGCCTGAAGACCGCACTTCTGGACATCAAAGCGCACAATTCGGACCGATGGCAAGGCTTAAATAGGAATGGATGAGACAAAATTCGATAACAGCCGTAGTCTTTGGCCAGGTGAAAGCGAGGGGTCAGTGGCGTCGAGTCCCAACAGCGCCGGTGAGCTGCTGCAGCTGTTCCGGACCGGCACGGTTGCCACCCGCGGCGAGTTGCAGCGGGTGACCGGCCTAGCCCGGTCGACGCTCACCGCCCGCATCGACGCACTGCTTGCGGCCGGTTACCTCACCGAAGATGGCCGCGTCGCCGATCCGCGACGCGGTCGGCCGTCAACCCGGCTGCGTGTTAACGACCAAGCCAGCATCGTGCTGGTCGCCGACCTCGGAGCAACCCATGGCCGGCTGGCGGTCAGCACGGCGGCCGGTGAAGTCATCAATGAGATGGTCATCGAAAGCTCCATTGACAAGGGACCGAGCATTGTTCTCGAAACAGTCACCGGTGAGCTGGATGGCCTGCTCAAGCAGTCCGGCCGACCACCAGAGTCGTTACGCGGCGTTGCCCTCGGGGTGCCTGGTCCGGTGGACTGGCACACCGGCCGGATCGCCCGTTCCATCAGCATGCCGGGCTGGGACGACTATCCGGTCCGCGATTATCTGATCAGTCATTACTCAGTGCCCGCAGTGGTGGACAACGATGCCAACTTGCTCGGTCTTGGCGAGCAGCGACGGATCTATCCGAATGCGCATCTGGTGCTCTTCGTCAAGATCGGCACCGGTATCGGCGCCTCCATGATCATCGATGGCGAGCTGTTGCGGGGATCGGATGCGGCCGAGGGCGACATCGGCCATGCGAAGATCGTCGGCGTCGAAGAGATCTGCAGCAGTTGTGGGGAGCGTGGTTGCCTGGCGGCCGCCGCCAGCGGGCGCGCGATGGTTCGCGATTTGAGGCGACTGGGCCACGAGCCGGTGACGACGCGAGATGTCGTCGACATGGTTCGGCGGGGCAATCCAGATGCGGTCCAGATCGTGACCGCTGCCGGCCGGGCTCTCGGCGACGTGCTGTCGACCGCGGTCAGCCTACTGAATCCCGACGTGCTGGTGATCGGTGGCGACATCGCACATGCGCACGAACGCTTCGTACGCGGCGTACGGGACACGCTGCTACGTCGCAGTCAGCCACTAGCGACGGCACACCTGGTGATAGCGCCCACCGTTCTGGGAGATCGGGCAGGCATTACGGGAGCCGCGGCCATGCTGGCCGATGTGATCTTCGGCAGCGCAGCGGTAGACGCCACGATCAGCGGCGCGGCTCCTTAGGCGTCGCAACGAGTGATCGCAATCGCCACATGTGATCACTGCGCGAGATCAACACCCGGCCCAGCGGTGCCATGTCGATGCGGAAGATCACTTCGGGTGCAGCTCCGAGAGCGTGCACTGCAGCAGCTCGTGCGACCAGTGGCGTTACCACGGCGACGCTGCGACCTTGCGGCCATGGGTGATCACCAAGTACCGCCCCGACGCGCGTGATCAACTTCGCGAGGCTCTCCCCGCCATGCGGTGCCGCGTACGGGTCATGCAACCAAGAGTCGACTGCTGAAGGGTCCTCAGTCACAACGTCGATCAGTCCCCGGCTAGACCATTCGCCGAAATCACATTCCCGCAGGTCAGGAAGCGGTTCCGGCTGTCCACCCAGCTGTACCGCAGTCGCCGTACACGCCTCCTCAGGTCCGCTCACCCATGACTTGACACGACCGTTCAGCCGCCGGACCTCTCCGAGATGTGGCTTGCCAGGATCGCCAAAGATCAACGCCACATTGGCCGGCGTTGTGGCGTGCGCAACGATCAACAGCCGCTGTGCCATCAACGGCTATCGGGTCGGTTGTTTCGGCTTGAGGTCATCTGCCATGCAATGGTCAGTCCGACCAACCGGGAGACGAACAGCGCGACATAGCCGAGACCAGCGACCTGCTCGATCATCACCACGCCGCGAGACTGCCCGGTGACCGGGACCACATCTGAGAGGCCGGTACTGGACAAGTTGGTGAAGCTCAAGAACAACAGCTCCATCCAGCCGCGTGGCTGTTCAGAATTGACTGCTGCGATGAAGCAGCCCGGTTGAAAGATCTGTAGCACATCGAAAACGTATGCAAAGCCCCAAGCGACCAATGTGAATGTGGCGCCGACCGCGTAAAGCTCATCAGTGGTGACAGTCCGGTCTCCCAACATGTAGACCATGAGGCTGGCGGCGGCCCAAAAGTAAAAGACTGCGTGCAATACGCCAGATGCCGCGTCCATCGCCGCACTGGGATAGATCTCATCGGCAATCGAGAGCGCCGAGGCGGCGATGGCCAGACTGACCGCAATCCATGTTGGTCCAGGCGATTCTCGGGTCGCCCAGATGGCCAGCGCCAATACGAGAGCGCCGAACACCTCGAATAGAACAGCCCCCACGCCGCCCTGCTCCATGAACGGGTAGATCAGCACTCCGAGCAGCTGGACGAAGAGCAAGATCGCCGACGGGTGACCCGCGATTCTGCCCGCCAGCCCTTCGGTCGGCATCCTCATGGGCGCACCATACCGAGCACCCTGACTTGTTGGGGGCTACCTCACCGCGCCGAGCAACCGCTGATCCCGACGCCACTCCGCATCACTTGCTCGGACTTAGCACTAGCTGCAGCTGATGCGGAGTCCAAGCAACTGATGCGGAGTGCTACAGCGCCGCCAATTGCTCCAAGATCAGTTGGCCGTTTGATGTCTGTGATGCAAAACGTGCCCATCGCTGACAACTGGGCCACCTGACGATACAGTGCAAAGGTTCGCGGAGGACCTGGAAGTTCGGTGAGAATCCGGCACGGTCGCGCCACTGTGTGAGCCCTGCTCGAGTCAGACCCTCCCTCCGACGAGCTCCGGCAACGCGGGTCGCAGGAACCCGAAGGAGGAATTGATGTCTCAGGAAATTGTCTTGGGGGCCACCCACTCCAAGCCCATGGCAGTTGCGGCTCCGCCCTTTTCGCTCACCCAAGTGCTGCCCTGGTTGATCTTCGCGGCAATGCTGTTCCTGGTTGCCTGGTATTTCATTTCAGCTGAGCAGAGCGCGATCTCTATCTTCTCAGGAACGGCTGTGCATGAGTGGGTCCATGACGGACGCCACCTGCTCGGCTTCCCCTGCCACTGAGCCCGGCCACGTGACCTCAGCACGCGACTTCCTGGTCAGAGGTCTGCTCGCAGGCCTGCTGGCTGGCATCGTTGGCTTCGGCGTGGCGTATGTGTTGGGTGAACCGTCCATCAACGCGGCCATTGCGATCGAGGAATCTGGCCATGGCGGAGCCGAGGAGACGGTGGCACGCTCACTCCAATCCACACTTGGCTTGTTAACGGGTACGGCCGTTGCCGGAATCACGCTCGGCGGTCTGGTCGGCGTGCTCAGCGCGCTCGCGCTGGGACGTCTCGGGCGTCTTGGTGTACGCGGCGTCAGCCTGTCCATCGCGACAATGGGCTTCATCAGCATCAGCCTGATGCCCTTCATTGCCTACCCACCGAATCCACCTGCGGTAGGCCATTCGGAGACTATTGGCACCCGTACTGCCCTGTACTTCATCATGGCCGCCATCTCGATCATCGCCGCCGTCACAGCGGTGCTCGTCGGACGCAAGCTGGTAGCTCGATGGGGCGGGTGGTACGCCACCCTGAGCGCCGTCCTCGGCTACCTGATCGTGACGCTGACCGCGATCGTGTTGCTGCCCAGCTACTCCGAAGTCCCGGCCGACTTCCCCGCGACGGTCCTCTATGACTTCCGGATGGCAAGCCTGGTAACGCAGCTGGCCTTATGGGCGACCCTCGGCATCATCCTGGGCGAGCTGCTGCACCGCATGCACCGCCGCACCGATTCTCAGGTCACCGAGCCTGAGTACGCCGGACCAGCGGCTCTGACATGATCACTCCGCCATCCCCCGGCGTCTACGCCGAGGCTCGCCGCCGCCTGGACGCGTTGGCGAAGCCGACAGGTGCGCTGGGTCGGCTGGAGGACCTGGCCGCCTGGCTGGCGGCCTGCCAGGGAATCTGTCCGCCGCGTCCTTTGGATCGGGTACGCGCGGTGATCCTGGCTGGTGATCATGGTGTCTCCCATGACGGCGTCTCGGCATATCCTCGAGAGGTCACGCCCGTCATGGTGCGCGCCTTTGTTGCTGGCGTCGCAGGAGCCAACTGTCTCGCCCAGCAGCACGGCGTAGCGCTGCGCGTTCTCGATCTTGGCGTCGACGATGATCTTGAAGACCTACCCGCCGAGGTGTCGGTATACCACCTAGGCCCATCGCAACCCATCGACCGCCAAGATGCGCTGACCGCTGACGATTGTCGGCAGGCGCTGCGCGCCGGCGAGATGATCGCCAAGGATGAGATCGCCGCCGGCGCGGACTTGTTAATCATTGGCGATATGGGAATCGGAAACACCACACCGGCGGCGGCTCTGGTGGCTGCGACGTTCGGACTCGGGGCTGAAGAGGTTGTCGGAGGGGGCACCGGTGTCGATGATGATCGTTTCCGGCACAAGACTGAGGTCATAGCCAAGGCGCTGGATCGGATCGGCGAACGCGCCCAAGATCCGTTCGATCGCCTGGCGGCACTCGGCTCTGCCGACTTCGCCGCAGGCGTCGGCTTCCTCCGCACTGCCGCCAGGAGCGGGGTACCGGTGCTGCTGGATGGAATCGTCTCGGTCGCCGAAGCCTGCGTAGCAGAGGATCTGGAAGCCGGCGTGGTTGGTTGGTGCGCGGCCGGCCATCGCTCGACCGAACCAGCCCAGCAGCTGGCACTCGACAAGTTAGGCCTGCAACCCGTGCTTGATCTTGGTATGCGACTCGGCGAAGGCACTGGTGCCCTTGTCGCCCTCCCGGTGCTGCGCTCGGCCGTCCTCGTGCTCCGCGAGCTGGCCCTGCTCGCTGATCTCCAACCCGTCAGCTGAAAACGATCATGTTCGACGCGCTGCGGCTGTCGGTCGGAACGCTGACGATCATGCCATCCGGCAGCATCGCCGAGATCGAACGCCGTACTGCAGCGCGGGCCATGATCATCGCTCCGCTAGCCGTCCTGCCGTTGGCTGCAGCGGTCGGCCTGGTGGGCTGGCTCGGCCAAGCCGCTAGCCTGCCTCCGCTGGCGATCGGCCTGCTAGTCGTCGGCGGCCTGGCGCTGGGCACTCGTGCACTGCATCTTGATGGGCTGGCCGACACGGTTGACGGATTGGGCTCAGGATGGACTGCGGAACGCTCGCTGTCGGTGATGCGGCGGGGCGACGTCGGACCAATGGGCGTCGCGGCGTTGATCATCATCCTCGGCCTGCAGGCGGTATCGATCGGTGAGCTGATTCAGGGCTTGCCAGGCGCCGTGTTGGTTGTGGTGGCGGTGTGCTGTTCTCGCGCGGCACTGAGTCTGATCTGCGTACGCGGCGTGCCCGCTGCGCGGACCGACGGTCTGGGCGCTGCTGTTGCGGGCTCGGTGCCCCGATGGGCCGCGGTCGGATGCTGGCTCGTGGTGTTGCTAGTCATGGCCGCAGCTGCCGAATGGTCCGGTCGAAGTCCGATGAGCGCAGCCTTGGCGGTGGCAGCAGCCGCTGTGGGTGTCGGAATCGTTGTCTACCGATGCGTACGCCGGCTGGGTGGTATCACGGGCGACGTCATGGGTGCCGGTATCGAGATTGCCTTCACCGCCATGATGGCCGTGTTGATCATATGAGGTCACAAGCGCAATGCTCGTCCCGCGATGATCATGATCACCTCGTCACTGGCGGCGGCCATGTCCTGGTTGACCAGGCCCAGCAGCTCGGCGAACACCCGGCCCGACCGGAACGGCGACACCAGTCCCCAACCCACCTCGTTTGTTACCGCAATCGCCAGGCCACGACGCTCCCGCCAGGCCTTGACCAGATCTTCAAGCTGATCTTGGAACTCGCCCTGCCAGCTGTCCAGCGGCTGCTCCCAGGTTCCGAGTTGATCGATCAGGGCGGTGAGCCAGGTCCCGAGACAATCGATCAAGATCGCGCCCGAGACGCTGCGCAGCGCTCCAGCGACGTCAGTTGTCTCCAGCGTCTGCCAATGCGACGCCCGGCGCGCCTGGTGATTGGCGATCCGCGCAGCCCATTCGGCATCGACAGCCGGATCGGGCGGCGGACCCGCCGCAATATAAGTGACTTCTTGGCAGTCGGCCAGCAGCGTCTCGGCGTAACGGGACTTGCCGGAGCGTACGCCGCCGGTGATCAAGATGCGCCGGTCAAGGTTTGTCAGATCCGGGTCGATGAGTGGGGCCATCGCCAATGACTCTATCGAGACTGCTATCAGCAGTGGGGGGATCGGCACTTGAGCCCTCGGCGGCTGGGATTGTGCTTGGATATCTGGCCGACCGGATCTTCGGTGATCCGCGGCGCGGGCACCCCGTTGCCGCTTTCGGAGCCGCGTCGAACTGGCTGGAGACCCGCTGCTACGCGGATCGACAGGCGGCTGGCGTGCTGTACGTCGGGGCCCTCGTGGGAACTGCTGCGGCGCTGGGCGCGGCACTCGAACGCGCGGCCGCCAAACGGCCGGCGGTCAACCTCTTGATCACCACAGTCGCCACGTGGACTGTCCTGGGTGGCCGGTCGCTGGGCCAAGAGGCCGCTACCGTTGCCCATCATCTGGCCTGTGGAGAGCTGCTCTCAGCGAGAGAGCAGGTCCGCCACCTAGTCGGCCGCGAGACGGCCGAGCTCTCAACCGAGGAGGTCGCACGAGCAACCGTGGAATCCGTTGCAGAGAACGCATCAGATGCGGTGGTGGCACCCCTGCTGTGGGGTGCACTTGCTGGGCTGCCTGGGCTGCTTGGCTATCGGGCAATCAATACCTTGGACGCGATGATCGGCCACCGCTCGGCCCGCTACCTCCGGTTTGGGTGGGCGGCTGCCCGGTTGGATGACCTCGTCAACTGGGTGCCGGCGCGTCTGTCGGCGCTGGCAGCGGCTGGGTGGGCACCGCTTGTCGGCGGCACTGCCAAGAGCGCCATGCGCGTCGTACGCCGCGACGCTGGGCAGCATCCCAGTCCCAATGCCGGAGTTGTGGAGGCCGCCTTCGCCGGTGCCCTCGATGTCCGACTTGGCGGCCGCAACCTCTATCAGGGAAGCGTTGAAGATCGCGGCATTCTCGGTGACGGCGGGACTGTCCAGATCACCGATATCACTCGTGCCAGGCGCCTCGCGAGTGCCGTATCTCTTACCGGATTGATCATGGCTGTATTGCTGCGCGGCTGGCGATCATGACGATTGTGATCTTGAGCGGAACGGCCGAGGCGCGGCAGCTCGCCTCGGTGCTGGTTGCCGACGGCGTCGACATAGTGTCCTCCCTCGCTGGACGGGTACGCAGCCCGAGTCTGCCGCCGGGGCGTGTCCGGGTAGGTGGTTTCGGCGGTGTGGACGGGCTGACCGAGTACCTACGCGACCAGCAGCCGACGGCTCTGGTGGATGCGACCCATCCCTTTGCTGCGACGATGAGCGCTAACGCGGTAGAGGCCGCGAGCCGGACGAGTACGCCGATCGTGCGGCTGGAACGTCCAGGTTGGGCTGACCATCCGCGTAGCGATTCGTGGATCTGGGTGCCGGACGTCGCCGCTGCTCGGCTCGCCGCCGACTCAGCCCGCCGGCCCTTCCTCACCAGTGGTCGGCAATCCCTGGCAGTGTTTGATTCCTGGATCGATCGAGATGTCCTGGTTCGGCTCGTCGATCCGCCGACGAGGCCGCTGCCACAACGCTGGACCCTCATCAGGTCCCGCGGTCCGTACAACTACGCGGACGAGCGCCAGATCCTTCAGGACCAGGGCGTCGACATGCTGCTTACCAAGGACTCCGGTGGCGCCCATACGGTCGCAAAACTTGACGCGGCGGGCGATCTTGGTATCCCGGTGGTGATCATCGCGCGACCCGAACCTCCGCCCGTACCCCTTATCAACTCAGTTACCAAAGCGCTTGCTTGGTGTCGCAGAGGTGAGGACTTGCGGTTCGTGGGACGATCGATCTCATGAGGTGGATTCTGAGATTGGTGGTCAATGCCGCGGCGCTGGCGATCGCCACCTGGATATTGAGTGGCATCAGCATCACTAGCTCCAGCATGACGCGCAAGATCATCACTCTGCTGATCGTGGCTTTGATCTTCGGCATTTTGAACGCGATCATCAAACCGCTCTTCGCACTCTTCACCGCACCACTGATATTGCTGACCCTCGGTCTGTTCTTGATCGTGATCAACGCCTGCATGCTGCTCCTCACCTCCTGGCTCGCGGGCTTGTTCAATCTCGACTGGCACGTCGACGGATTCTGGACTGCATTGTTAGGCGCAATCATCATCTCGATCGTGAGCTTCCTGTTGAACGTCTTCCTGCCTGACCCAGACGATAAGAGACGTGGCTGAGCGCCAATCGCCTCAGGGCCAATCGCCGAGTCGTCGGTTGCGCGTCGTCTTCGTCTGCCTGGGAAACATCTGCCGATCACCTATGGCGGAGCGGGTGGCCGAACGCGCCGCAGCCGAGGCGGGTATCACGGGCGTGGAGTTCTCTAGCGCCGGAACAATCTCAGAAGACTACGACGACCCGATGGATCGTCGGGCCGCGGCAGTGCTTGAGAAGCATGGCTACCGGCACGCTGACCATCAGGCCCGCCGGATCGTCAACGCCGAGCTTGAGTCGGCCGACCTGGTCGTCGCGATGGAGGACAGCCATGTCCGCAGCGTCTTGGAGTTGGCCACGGACCCGGGCAAGGTAAGCCTGCTCACCGACTTCGACCCCGGTGCGGAGCCCGGTTCCGGCGTACCGGACCCGTGGTTTGGTTCCGACGCGGGCTTCGACGACACCCTTACCGCAATTGAGGCTGCCATGCCCGGTCTCCTGGAACGCATCCGCGAGATTCAGAACGCATCTTGATGTTAATGAGCAGGCTCGGGTAGCTGCCTGGAATGCAATTCTCATAACCCCTCATAATTGCGAGCCTGATCATAATGCTGCGTTGAGTGGGTATTGAGCCGTTAGCAGAGTCCCCGGCCTCTCACTGGATTTTCATCTGGGCCGTGGAATTGTCGCCGGTAGGGGACTCGGGGAGGAACTTATGAAGAGGAGACACCTGCACACGGGGCTGTTGGTGCTTGCCGCGACGCTCACCTGCGCAGCTTGTGCAAGCGATGCAAGTCGACCGTCCGCCACCAATCCGCCAAATCCGCCGGTCGTGGACAGTCCGGTCGCAAGCCCGTCGGCGCCGGCCCAGCTGCCCACCGGCGCCGATCCGGTCAATCTGAATCCGTCTGATTTCAGCGCGGACATCACCAATCCGTATTGGCCGATGAAACCTGGCACACGCTGGATCTACCGCGGTGTGGAGCAAGGTGAGTCGCCACAAGACATCGTCATTGTTGCCACCGCGACCACCAAGCAGCTGGCCAACGGCATTACGGCTCGGGTAGTTCGCGATACCGCCCGGAGTGAAGGCCAGATTGTCGAGGACACCGTCGACTGGTACGCGCAGGACTCGGCAGGCAACGTCTGGTACATGGGTGAGCAAACCGCCGAATTCGAGAACGGCAAGATCGTCAGTCGAGCTGGTTCTTGGGAGGCCGGCAAGGATGGCGCACTGCCAGGGATCATGATTCCGGCTCAGCCAAAGGTTGGTCAGAAATATCGCCAGGAATACAAGAAGGGTGAAGCCGAAGACAACGGTGAGGTGCTCGCCACCAGCAATATGGTCGAGGTGAAGGCAGGGCGATATGAAGGCTCGCTGGTCACCATGGACACCAGCACCATTGAGCCGGACGTCGTGGAGTTCAAGTTCTATGCGCCTAACGTCGGACCGCTGCTGGCGCTGGACGTGTCCGGTGGCGCCGCCCGTGAAGAGCTGGTGAAGATCGAGAAGGCCAACGCGAAAGCGGGCACAGGTCCGATCGGTGAACCGTAGTCGGCGATTAGCCAATCCAAAACAGATCGTGAAATCCTTGATGGTGTGCGAGTCCTGATCGTCGAGGACGAGCCCAAGCTCGGGAACCTGCTGCGGAAGGGCCTGACCGCACAGGGACTGGCGGCCGACCTCGCGACCGACGCTGATGAGGCCATGTACATGGCCATGGCAACGGCGTACGACGCGATCACTTTGGACGTGATGCTTCCCGGCGTGGATGGATTCACGCTGTGCCGCGATTTTCGCCGCCAAGGAGTGAGTACGCCGGTACTGATGATCACCGCTCTGGACACCATCCATGATCGAGTTACCGGACTTGACAGTGGTGCCGACGATTACCTGGCCAAGCCATTTTCGTTTGAGGAGCTGCTCGCACGACTGCGGGCGCTGGCGCGGCGTCCCCGTGAGGTGCGGATGCCGGTGATCACGGTCGGGAAGCTTCAGCTGGACCCGGCGGCGCGTACGGTCCGATACGGCGACATCCCGATCGAGCTGACTCCCAAGGAGTTCGCACTGCTTGAGGCGCTGATGCGCCGCCCCGGCGAGGCCGTGTCCCGCTTCGACCTGCTCGAATGCGCATGGGATGACAGCTATGAAAATCGGTCGAACGTTGTCGACGTCTATATCGGATACCTCCGGCAAAAGGTCGACCGGCCTTTCGGGACCGAAAGCATCGAGACCGTACGCGGCTTCGGCTATCGGCTCCGGACTGAGGAGGCTGGATGAGCCGATTGCCGATCCGCTGGAGACTCACACTCGCATTTGCGCTGGCCCTCATGGTTGTGCTCACCGCGGTTGGCGCGTTCTTGCATTTTCAGCTCAGCAGTGACGTGGATCGGGATATCGAGCGCGATCTCCGCACCCGGGCCGCTCAGATCAGTGGGTTGCTGATGCGGGAGCCGATTTCGTCCTTGCCCACGGCCTCTGCTGAGCAGCTAGAAGAAGATGAGACCATCGCTCAAATCCTGACCCCGACGGGCGGGGTAGTGGCAGCCACGGCGTACGCCGACGTTCACCTGCTGACCCACGAGCAGCTGCGCGACGCCACAGTGGCGGAGCTGTTCGTCGACCGGCCTGGCGATGCCTATCTGGATGAGTCCCTGAGGATCTTCGCCATGCCGGTGCACGCTCGGAACGAGAACTTCATCGTGATAGTGACCGACTCCCTCGACGAGCGGGCGCAGACACTGGCCTCGACGCTCGGTGTCGAAATAGTCGGACTGGCTGTCGCTCTCGCCGCCTCCTGTGCTGTCGGCTATTGGGTGTCTGGGCTGGCCTTGCGGCCGGTGGAGGATTTGCGGCAGCGGGCCGCCGCGATCAGCGGCGAGGACTTGGCCGATTCCGAGCGAACACCGCTGCCCGTGTCTCAAGTCGGCGATGAGATTGGGCGACTCGGCCGCACCTTGAACGACATGCTTGATCGGATTGGCCGAGCTCAGGCGGCGCAGCACGATGCCCTGGAGCAGCAGCGACAATTCCTTGCCGACGCAAGCCACCAGCTGCGTACGCCTCTGGCGATCATCAAGGCCGAGGTCGAGCTCGCGCAATCTGAGACCACCCAGGGTGACGATCTTCGCGCCGCGCTGAGCTCGGTCGGTGAGGAAACCGACCGGCTCAGCAAGTTGACCGAGCAGCTGCTGCTGCTAGCCGCGGCCGATGAAGAACGGCTCAGCCTCGCTCGAGAGTCCGTCAAGCTTGCTGATCTTCTCGAGCAAGTCGCCGAACGGGGACGGGGTCGCGCTCAACTACAAGGCCGAAAGATCACTGTTTCCGCCGACGACAGCATCATCTCGGCAGACCGGCAACGATTGGAGTACGCCCTGGGCAACCTGGTCGACAACGCGCTCAGCCATGGTGCCGGAGACATGGAGCTGCTTGCCCGGCGCGAAGGCGATGTTGTCAAGGTGCAGGTCCGTGATCATGGCATGGGCTTCTCCGACAGCTATCTGGCCCATCCATTTGTACGCTTCGCACCCACGGCGAGTACCGGCCGTGGTACCGGCCTGGGCCTAGCCATCGTGCAGGCGATTGCCGAGGCGCATGGCGGTGTGGTCAGGCTGGCTAATGATCATGGCGCCGCTGTGACCCTCGCTTTACCGATCAACCCAACGCGACCGGTTGCCGAACCTGATAACGCCCCGAGCTCGCCAGCAACGGCCACCGATCAAGAACGGCAGTGGTTCGCGCACTGAAGCCGCGACCGCCTGGATACCTGATCAAGATCGACACCGAACCCGCACGCAGGTAATCCAGGGCGAAGCGCTGGAACTCCTGGTTGCGATTGCGCGATACCTTCACTCCCGCGGCCGCGGCCAGATCGTGGGAGTGCCCGCCAAGATCAGCAATGAACCGGCAGCCATGGGTGAGGTTCCGGCTCAAGGTGTTGCTGAGCACCAAAGTGCTCACGTCATCTGAGGTCACGCAGCCTGGCGCAGCGGTGGCGAGCGCTCGAAACTGGACGGGAAAGCGCTGGTTGAAGGTGGTTGTTGACCAACCGCTGGCATAAACCACCAAGGCAGCACTGACGACGAGTCCGATGGCAACCTGTGCCGATCTAGCTCGCACTATGGCGATCATGCGGCCGATCGCCGCTCCGACAGTCAGGGTCACGGGTGCGGCCGTGAAGCCGGCGAAGTGTGGAAACCACGTCGGTGTGATGAGCAGAAATGCACCTTGCCCCAGCATCAGTAGCACGGGCAACCGGGCCTCCCGGTAGGTCCAAGCAAGAGCCGCACAGCACAGCAGCGCAGCAACAGCAGTCAGAGTAACGGCGATGGGATAGGAGCGGCCGATGATGCCCAGCCCAGCCATCCCATCCAGCCGGTCCAGAGTGCTTCGTCCGTTGCCGCCGCCCCTAAAGAGCTGGTCGCGTACGAGCTGATTCCACATCGTCCTCGGCGCGATGGCAAAGAAAGGCAGGCACATCAACGCCGCCACGGCGGCACTGCCGATCAGGACCTGCAGTGCGGCCCGGAAGCGGCGTATCAGCAGCAGCCAACCCAAAACGATCAGCAGTGTGACAATGCCCCAGATCTTGATCGCGATGGTCACGCCGATCAGCGCACCGGCCAAAAAAATCTTCCAGCGGGAGATCGAATCGAAGTTGATCAGCGGCTGCAGCAACAGGATGGCGATCAAGACTGCAGTCGTAGCGGGGCACTCCAGCAGCGTGGACTTGTCCGCGTAGACAGCCGGGTAAAACACGGCGTAACCGAGCGCACCGAACAGCGCCGCGGCCGGACCGACGGGCGTGAGGATCTTCCAGATCAGCGCCGCGCTGATCGCCCCGAGCAGCATGCAGGCGACCCGTGCGGCGGCGAAGCCGTAGGAGTCGCTGGTAAACTGCGCTGCGAGCGCAAAGGGTGTCAGAAGCAGCGGCATGCCAGGCGGGTGAAGTAGCAGGAAATCCCGATATGGGAGCAGCCCGTGCACAATTGCCGTCGCGCCGGCGTAATAGACACCATCGTCATAGTTGCCGATCCCCAACAGTCCGCCGCCGCGCAGCACAGACACGAGCCTGATCACGAAAGCGATCACAGCAACAGCGATCGCCCAAGGCAACTGCTGGCTATGGGGTGGGTGTTGGACCTGGGCCGGGGGATTGCCCATGTGATCAGCATGCCCGCTGGTCGCTGTGATCAAACTGAAGAATCCACTATGCGTCGTAAATTTGCGAAGCTGTTATTCGCCGCTAGGGCGCATAGTGCTCGTTGATGCCAAGTGGAATAGTCCTCCGATGGCAGGCGTAGCATCGTGGCCCATGATCAAGAGCAGCCAGCCCCATGTGCTGATCATCGGCGCGAGCCTCGCCGGATTGTTCACCGCTGCGGCAGCGCGTGCCGCTGGCGCCCAGATAACGATCATCGAGCGGGACGTGCTGCCCGAGCGCCCCATTCCACGCAAGGGTGTCCCGCAGAGCCGACAGCCGCATGTGCTCTTGCATCGAGGATTGCTGGCGGCCGAAGAACTATTGCCCGGCATTCGGGACGATCTGCTGAACCATGGCGCTGTGCCGCTCGCCATCGGCACGACGGCCTGGCTCGGAGAGTATGGGTGGCTGCCCACCTGGATCCCGACGTACGAGACGATTTCGGCTACCCGGCCGTTGCTGGAGCATGTGGTACGCCAGCGGGTGAATGACCTGGATGGTGTGGCAATCCATGAGGGCGTACAGGTCGTCGATCTAAGCCGCGACGCTCGACGTTGGCAGCTGATGTGTGAGGACGCCACCACCGTGCAGGCGGATCTGGTGATTGACGCCTCCGGCCGGGGATCCCGGCTGCCACAGTGGCTGGTCGAGCTTGGAATTCCGGTCAGCGAGCCGCTGATCGTCGATGCTCGGTTGGGCTATGCCTGCCGGCTCTATCGCGCTGTTGGCAAGCCGCCGATCGAGATCGCCGTGGTCATCGCCGCCACTCCGCAGACTGGTCGAGGCGCTGTCGCCATACCGGTCGAAGATGGTCACTGGCTGATCCAAACCATCGGCTACGGCGAGTGGCGTCCGACGCGTATTCCGGAGGAGTTCGACGAATTTCTCGCCACGCTGCACGATCCGGCCATCTCCGATTTGACTCAGCATTTGGAGCCGGTCAGTGACGTTGCCGTCCACCGGCAGACCGGCAACCGTCGCAATCGTTACGAGCGATCCCGAGTCTGGCCGGCCGGGCTGCTCGCGGTCGGGGACGCGTACTGTTCCTTCAATCCCGTCTACGGTCAGGGCATCACAGTCGCCGCTTGCCAAGCCCTGCTGATCCGCGAGGCTCTGAAGCATGATCGGACGCCTGTCGGGCACGGGCCGATGGATACCAGGCGGCTGCAGCGCCGGATTGGAGCAGTAGCCGGCGTGCCTTGGTCGGTTGCTACGACAGAGGACCTACGACATCCCAGCAGCGCCGGTTCCCAAAGTCGGCTGCAGCGTTTGATGAGTTTGTGGACGGCCCGGCAGGCGCAGCTTGTCGGACACGGCGAGCGCAGTGCCTATCTAGCCTTCCTTCGCGTCTATCACCTGATGGCTGCGCCCATTACGCTCTTCAACCCCGCTGTTATCGCTGCTACCTGCCGCGCCGCCGTACGCGGAATGCCGGAGCCGAATCCCCGTCCCCGTGCACTCAATGCGCTAGCGGCAAACCGCACGGCATAGGGAGAGCTGGGCGGTTTGGATTGGCACTCTGACAAGCTGTTCGCGAAATCCGACTCCTTCGTCGCTTGCGTTCGCGGGTCGATGCCGCCTTGTCATTGCACCCGCAAGCTCCTGCAGTCGTCGGAGCGAACAGCTCGTCATAGTGCCGGGCGGATCTGGCACGCTTGAGGGCATGCACATCCTCGTTGTCGATGATGATCAAGCGGTCCGGGACTCGTTGAAGCGATCCCTGGAGTACAACGGCTACGAGGTGAGCTCTGCCGAGGATGGTGTCCAGGCTCTCGCCCGGCTGGCCGCTACTCGTCCGGACGCGGTGATCATGGACATTATGATGCCGCGGCTTGATGGCCTGGAAACCACCCGAATGCTACGGGCGGCCGGCAATGACGTGCCGATCTTGGTACTGACGGCTCGCGATGCCGTGGGTGATCGGGTCGACGGCCTCGACGCCGGCGGCGATGACTATTTGGTCAAGCCCTTCGCGCTGGATGAGCTACTGGCCCGGCTGCGCGCGCTCGTACGGCGCGCCGGCACGGTGGCCGACTCCAACGATCCGTCGGCGCAGAGCATGTCGTTTAGTGATCTGGTGCTGAACACTCAGACTCGGGAGGTGCTGCGCGGCAGTCGGTCGATCGAGCTGACCCGCACCGAATTCGCGTTGCTGGAGGCTTTCATCCGTCATCCACGGCGAGTGCTGGAGCGCAGCTGGTTGCTGAACGAGGTCTGGGGGTTCGATTTTCCGACCACGGCCAATTCCTTGGAGGTCTACATCGGCTATCTGCGACGCAAGACCGAGGCTGCCGACGAGCCGCGGCTGATCCACACGGTACGTGGGGTTGGCTACGTCCTCCGTGAGACGCCACCATGATCACCGCACCCGAGGCGACGCTGCGATGGTGCGTCGGCTGAGGGCCTGGCTGCATGCCTGGCCGCTGCAGCGCCGGGTCGCGTACCTGACCGCGATCGCGGTGGCATTGGCGGTCGCCGTAACGAGCGTGGCCGGCTATCTGACGCTGCGAATCTCGCTGTACCGAGCGCTGGATGCCGAAATGGTGGAGGCTGCGACCTCGCTGGCTGTGGTGCCGGTTGCTCAGGACATTCGAACTCTCGGTGGTCTGACGGAGCGGGCGCTGCGGGCGGGCAACGTCAGCGTGGCCGCCATCCGTTCGGACGGCGAAATCCTCTACGTTCCCGATGAACGTGATCATCTGGTGCTCGGGCCCAAAGAGCTTGCGGTCGCACGATTGCAGAGCGGCTACGCGGCGCGCAACGGCGTGACTTCGGGAGGTGACGCGTACCGCATCGTTGCGGTGCCGATCACGGACTTGGGCAATTACGCGTTGGTTCTGGGTCGGCCACTGCAGCCCACCAACGACATCCTCAGCTCGCTGTGGCTGGTCTTGATCATCTTTGGGGCGGCGGGCGTGATCATCGCTGCGGTTGTTGGCGCCTATGTGGCCCGCTCTAGCCTGCGTCCGGTGCGGGAGCTGTCGGCCGCGGTGGAAAACGTCGCCGTCACCAAGGAGCTGACGCCGATTACGATCAATGCGACCGGTGATATCGCGGTGTTAGCCGAGTCGTTCAACGAGATGTTGCAGTCGCTGGCCTCATCACGTGAGCGGCAGGCGCAGCTGATCGCCGACGCCGGGCACGAGCTTCGGACGCCGCTGACCAGCTTGCGCACCAACATCGAGCTGCTGGCCGCCGATGCCGAGAGCGGCATGTTGAAGCAGCAAGATCGAATCGCCATCCTGGCC
>Ga0307406_10000047_pt1 | contig 69025 bp, 59 predicted proteins | sample 322Cmetagenome_3_FD_203706 | JGI IMG/M metagenome (GOLD analysis project Ga0307406, IMG submission 203706) | Maize rhizosphere microbial communities from greenhouse at UC Davis, California, United States - 322HYB-C-2 | ecosystem: Host-associated > Plants > Roots > Rhizosphere > Soil | place...
TTAGTGCTCATGGACAAATACCTAATTGTTAAAAGCGCCAATCCTGCCTTTTATAAATACTTCAGCACTGTCCAAAACAAAACAGTGGGCTACAGTTTTCTTGAAATCGGCAATTGCCAGTGGGATATTGCTGAATTTAAGGAGCAGATCAACAGCGTACTGCGTGATAAGACTGTCCTTGAAAATTTTAGGGTAGAAACCCAGTGTGAAGGAAGTGGAAAAAAAACAATGAATGTAAGTGCCCGAATGTTGTTGGGGCCTAATCCCCAGGGCTTACTATTACTATCCATGCAGGATATCACTGAAGCAGATTCAGCTTATGAGTTATATGAGGACAAGAATTACGAACTTCAGAAATATAACGAGGTGTTGCAGACTTTCACAACCGCCGCTACGACTAACATATTGGATCCGCTTCAAAAAATCCTGATGCTCGGCAAACGAATTTTTGATAAGGAAATCAACTTAAGTGAACACGGTAATCACAATCTCCGACGTATTGTCTTTTCTGCTGAAAACCTGACCAAACTCATGGAGGATCTTATTTTATATTCAAAAATCACTTTTCTTGCCAAAGAATATAAAAGAGCGGACCTGAATCTGATTGTAAAAAAGGCTCTTGCTGTTCTTAAAAATAGTATAAATCAGAAAAAAGCAGTGATTAAGGTTGCCCCTTTGCCGCAACTCAATGTTATACCCGGTCAAATGCACCAGCTTTTTGCAAATATAATCTCCAATGCGGTACAATACAGCCGGGAGGATATAATACCGGAAATCTACATTGATGCCAAGGAGCCTTCTGTCCAGGAAATTATAAAACTTGGAGGTAATCCCGAAATGTCATTTGTAAAGATAACGATCACAGATAACGGCATCGGTTTTTACAAGCAGTACGAAACGCAAATTTTTGATCCTTTTTTCAGGCTCCATGGCAATGTACAGTATTTTGGAAGCGGATTGGGTTTGACCCTTGTAAAAAAGATAGTCAGCAACCATCAGGGATTTGTGAGTGCCTCGAGCAAAATGCAAGAGGGTACAAACATTTCTATATATCTGCCTGCAAAATGGCCTTTGTAAAGGAATAGACCAATTGCCATTTTTACCGGGAATTAACAGAAAAATTAATACTGCAAAAGGGCGACACGCATTTTGTTGTTTTTATAATATAGAAGCCCTACATTGTAGGGGTCAAATAGAGCAATGAAAAATACAGATTTAAAAATAAGCCACTGGACTAATGCCAATATACAGGTGTTCTGGGGAGAAATAGCGCCAAGTGATCACCTGGTTCAAATCTATGAGAACGAAAGCCACTTCATCAATACCCTTGAAGGCTTTGCAGGCAGCGGTATCCTATCAGGTGACAGCGTTATCATTATAGCAAAGCAGTTTCATTTGGATCAATTAAACGAAAGACTTTTAAAACATAATTTTAACATAGAGTCCCTAATAGAAAACAGCCTCTATATTCCTTTAGAGGCAAATGAAGTATTATGTAAATTTATGATAAATGGATGGCCTGATGAAAAAATGTTCAATAATGTGATCTCGGAAATACTTGACAGGGCCAGAGAGAATGGAAGAAAAGTTAGGGCGTTTGGGGAAATGGTAGCCATATTGTGGGAACAGGGAAATAACGGCGCCACTGTAAGGCTGGAAAATTTATGGCACAACCTGCATGCATGGGACAGGTTTTCCCTATACTGTGCTTATCCAAAAAGCGGCTTTACCCGCCAGTACGATGATTCCATATCCGAAATCTGCAGGGCCCATTCCAAAATCATTGATGGAGAGAACCGTCCTTCGACGGAAATTTATTATGTAACACTTTAAAGATTACCAATATGATCCATAAGGACTCTCCTTTCCCTTGATTAGGCAATAAAATTACAGCCTACAATATTTTACGCCTATTCAGCCCATAACAGTAAATCCTTTGTTGCAGCTCGGCCAAATGTATTAAAAAAGCATTTAATTAAAAAAAATAAAACTCATGATATTTTACGCAGACGATGACCTTGATGATCTGGACTTATTTACTGAAATTGTTAAAGAATTGGGTCGCAACGTACTCACTTTTGAATACGGTGATGATCTTATGTATCAGCTCGAAAACCCGCCTCCGGTAGCCGGAATACTCTTTTTGGATATCAATATGCCAAAACGTTCCGGATTTGAGATTCTGTCTGAAATCCGGTCTGAGAAAAAATGGCAGGACCTGCCTATAGTTATGTTTACTACTTCAAGCAGTCCTGAGAATATACAAAAAAGCCGCGATCTGGGGGCTAATTATTATATCGCCAAAACGTATGATTTAAATAAACTTAAAAAGTCCATTCAACATGCCCTTAGTATTGACTGGAAGGCTTTCAACCCTTCAGGAACAGAGTTTTTTTGTGCATAAGCTTACAGGTTTTCCTAATCACTGAATGTGCAATGTTATTGGCGGAAGGTGCCCTGCAAGAGCTGACAGGATCTATAAGCTGTGTAGAAAGATGAATATCACTGCTTTAAAAAACTTAAACAACTGATAATCGATTTTTGTTTTGTAAATTAGTTTATCACGATAAAAAAAACATATGGAAGGAATACTTGAAAAGGTTTCTCGCATTGCCAGGGAGGTTGTGATGCAGGAAGGAGAACTGGCAGATCGCAATGGTGTATGGCTCTCCCAAACCATGCAGGCACTAAAAGAAGAAAAGATCACCGGTCTTGTGGTTCCTAAAGAACATGGAGGACTGGGCCTGGGGTTACTTGCGATGGTAAAAACAAGCGAGCAGCTGGGCAAGGCTTATTCCTCCGCCGGGCTATGTTTTGGAATGCATTGCGTAGGGACTGCCGTGATTGCTGCCAAAGCCACCAAATGGCAGAAGGCCAATTATCTGGAACCTATAGCAAAGGGAGAGCATATAACAACCCTTGCCCTTAGCGAGCCGGGCACTGGTGCTCATTTTTATTTTCCGCAGACCACATTATCGCTAAAAGATGATTCTGCCCTTATCAATGGCGCAAAAACATTTGTAACCAACGGATTCCATGCGGACTCCTATGTGGTCTCGACAGCTACAGCTGAGAAAAACACCAATCAGGAACAGTTCTCCTGTGTCATAGTTGACAAAGGCACCGCTGGTATGGAGTGGGGCAAAGAATGGGAAGGCATGGGAATGAGGGGAAACTCTTCCAGGCCACTCAGCCTTCATAATGTTCTGGTCAATTCAAAAAATATTTTGGGAGAAAAAGGGGATCAATTGTGGTATGTCTTCAATGTTGTAGCACCTTATTTTCTAATGGCAATGGCAGGAACTTACCTGGGTGTGGCGGATGCAGCATTTCAGGAGGCGAGAAATTCCGTAAAAAACAGGAACTACAGCCACAGCGGTACAAGCCTGGCGCATGTGCAGCTGATCCAGCACCGTTTGGGTGGGCTTTGGCACAAACTGGAAAGCACCAGAAGCATGATCTATAATGCCGCAGCACTGGGCGATATGGGCGATGAGCGTGCCCTGCAGCATATTCTGTCTGCTAAAATCGTAGCGGCCGAAGCCGCGGTAAATATCGCAAACGAAGCGATGACCCTTGCCGGGGGAATAGGCTACCAGAATAACAGCAGGCTGGCCATGCTGCTGCGGGATGCCAGGGCAGCACATGTTATGGCACCAACTACCGATATACTTCAAACCTGGATTGGAAGAATTTTACTTGACCAGCCTATTTTATCAGATTAACCTATGGCTTCAGTTTTATATACCGGTTTTAAGGACATATCCATAGGAAAGATAAGAGGGTTGCTTGCAGGGACCAGCTTCTTCCCTACTGATCTTGCCGTTGCAAAAAGTAATTTCCTGCAGAATTCCGATGCCGTTTTAATAGGGCCCGACCGCAGGGACGTTATTTTAGCCGTACAGCAAATCTATAAAATCGACCCACAAATAACGGTAATTGTTTTGTGCTATAATGAGATCTGGGCTTCATTAAAAAAGGAAATGCTCTTCACTCCCTTTATAGGAAGATATATCACATTGCATACTTTCGAAAACCTGGACCCTGACACTATCCGGCACGACCTGTTGCGCAGCACGCAACGAAGAAGTTACGCTAAAGTCCAATCAGGCCTGGACAATATACCACTTACAAGCCCCGCTATCCTGCCCATTGAGCATCTGGGGACTTTTTTAGAACAAGCCCCCGTAGGTGCCATTTTGCTAGATGCCGCCTATAAGGTTGTTACTGCCAATGGGCAGGCAAAGAGATTACTATCTCCGGTGCCAAATATTTTCACAAAACTAAGTGACGTTTTTGACCAGATCCAGGAGCACCAAATCAGGAACCTGATTGAAAATGAAGAAAGCAGCAGCATAGAGATTCAGCTGAATTTGAAATTCCTTTCCATAACTATTGCCAAGGTCGTAAATGAATTGGGAGATCCATTTGTTATCCTGCTTATTAACGATATCACCGCGCAGTCAATCGAAAAGCAGCGTATAGTAAAAATACTCGATGCTATGCCACAAATAGGGTGGCTAACCGATCCATATGGCTCGATTGTCCATTTGACTACAAGCTGGTTTGAACAAATTGGAGAAATAGATAATGAGAAAAAAAGCAAGTGGGAAGATTATATCTTAAATGAAGATTATGACAGGGTAATGAAGCAATGGAACAACAGCCTGCAGACGAAAGAAAAATTCGAGCAGGAAGTCCGCTTTAAAATGCACAATGACCAATACAGATGGCATTTGGTACGGGCTGTTCCTATTTCTGACGACAATGGTGCAATTGAATACTGGCTCAGTATTGCCACAGATATAACACAGCAAAAGGCGGTCGAGGCCAATTTAGAGAGTCTGGTACAGAAAAGGACGGAAAATTTAATCATCGCCAACGAACGACTGGCAAAATCCAATTCTGATCTAGCAGAGTTTGCCCATATTGCCTCCCATGACCTGCAGGAACCCATCAGGAAAATCAGGATATTTATAAATATGATCCGTTCCCATATTGATGACCGGCAAAAAGTGATCCAAAACATCGATAAGGTCGAAGATGCAGCATCAAGAATGTCCGATCTTATCCGAGGGATACTCAATCACAGCAATATTACTAATTCGGATGCGCTTTTCACCACAGTGGACCTTGGTAAAATTATAAAAGAAATAATTCAGGATTTTGATATCATGGTACACGAAAGGTCTGCAATAATTTCATTTTCTGAGCTGCCCGTAGTATACGGTATAGAGCTTCAGCTACAGCAATTGTTCTCGAACCTGATCAGCAATGCGCTGAAATACAACACGGAAAGACCTGTCATTAAGATCTCCTCAAAAGCCATTACCAAAGAAACGGCAGCAACATCGGTAATTACCGATAATAAAAAATATTATGAAATCGCAGTACAGGACAACGGTATTGGATTTGACCAGCAATATGCTGATAAGATTTTTGCTGTGTTTGGCAGGCTGCATTCAAAATCACAATATTCCGGGACAGGCATAGGACTGGCTCTTTGCAAAAAAATAACCGACAGGCACGATGGATTTATAAGTGCAGTCTCATCAGAGGGAAATGGGGCAACATTTTTTGTTTACCTTCTTTGCAAACAACAATGATGATATATTTAAGCTCACTAAGGTTATCTTGTTGGAATAAAGAAAAACGACTTGCATTGAAAAGTTAAGATAATTACTGGTATTTGAGTTGGGCGATCGAAATTCCGAAAGGTTTGAAATCAATGTAAAATGAAATTTATTTTGCATCAGTCCCCAAGGGACATCAAAACTAAAATACCTATACCAAATGCTGCTAAATAATAAGATCATAAGCTTCCACATCTTCAATGTTTCGAATATCTATTCTGTAATACTCAATGCTTTTTAATTTAGATAACGACTGATTTGAAATTTTTACGCAAATTCGGTTAAGAAACTAATCACCTCATAAAATGGTGTGTAATTTGTCATTCAAAATACAATTTACAGAATTGCAATTAAAGCCAAATAATCAAACAATTATATCAAAAAAAATCAGCGACAATTCAGATCTTTTTGAACTACTGTGGCTGGAAATGTAAAAACTCTCAACAACGTTGAGAGAATTGTTTTAAAATGATCAATACACTAAAAGCAGTTATATATTTGTAATATTGAGTTGTAGAAGTTACTGCTCTTCGTTAGCATTTTCGATTAATTTATCAATATTATCTTTTACCAATTGCTCTAATTGATATGTCGCAACTCCCAAAGGCTTATCGAGTCCACGCATAGCATATTCTACTTTTATATTACTTTTCGATGCACAAAGCAATAGCCCTATTGTACGTTCATCAGAAGGTGTTTTTAGCTTGTCATCAATTGCACTAATATAAAAGTTAAGCTTAGAAACATATTCAGGCATAAATTCCCCTGCTTTAAGTTCGATTACAACATACGCATGCAAAATAGTGTGATAAAAAAGTAAATCAATTTTGTAGTCTGTATTATCAACTTCAATATTGTACTGTCTTCCCACAAATGCAAATCCTTTACCGAGTTCCAATAAAAAGTCGGTAATTTTTTGTGTTAAAAGTTTTTCAATTTCCAGTTCCTTTACTTTAGCAGCAAGCATTAAAAAATCAAAATGATAAGGATCTTTGAAAATGCTTTTGGCTAAATCGGATTGATATTCAGGCAAAGTTTGTTCAAAATTATTCATTGCCTTTCCACTTCTAGAATACAAATTACTTTGCACCTGTAACAACATTACGTCCCTACTCCATTCATTTTTAGCTGTTTCAACTATATAGAATGCTCTTTCTTCTCGTTTTTTTACTTTAGTTAACAAACTTATATGATGATACCATGTAATTTGTGCAAGTGGCACTTGCATAAACTCGTTTTTTGATTGTGCAAGTGGTACTTGCACAATTGGAAAATGAGGGTACGCCTCAGAAAAAGCTCTCATGTACTTTAGATTTCGAACAGAAAAACCTCTATTTTCAGGAAAATTACGAGCCAAATCAGCAGCTAAAAGATCAATGATTTTACTTCCCCTTCCAGTAATTTTCCCAGCAGAATGAATGCAATAATAACAGACGCCGCTTCAAAATAAACATGGGCGTGTAATCCGCGCCTGTGCCAAAATTCAGGCAGCAACATATTGAATACACTGAACAGATATACAATGCCTGTACTGAGTGTCACCAGTGTATCCATATTGGCTGAACGGTGTATAGCTTGTTTCCATGCATTGATGAAAAAATCTTTGCCTAACCATAAGACAACAGGTGTAGAAAACAGCCACATTATAGGGTCTGCGTAGGGCATATTCATAAAGAACATCCCAATAACAACCACAGGAAAAGACAAGATAGTTGCCCAAATGGTTTTGATTTTTAGATTCTGGAATTTTTGAGCATGGATTACTTCTAAAGTTTCCTGTTGTTTGGTTTCATCCTCAATCAATAAATCGTAACCGATAGATTGTACCGCTTTTTGCAGTTTGGCCGCATCGGTCATATTGGGCAGGTATTCAACGGTAAGATTACCCGTTGCAAAATTTACAGCAGCGCTTACCACTCCTGGCTCGTATGTAACAATGCTCTCAGCACTGCCCGCGCAAGAGGCGCACGTCATGCCCAATACTGGAAACGTGTTTTTTACGGTCGAAACGCCATACCCCAAGTCCTTGATTGCTTTGATCGCTTCCGCTACCGCTTGTGTGTTGTCAACCGTGATAACAGCCCTGCGGTTGTTCAGCTCTACCTGGTGTGTTTCTATGCTTTTCAATCTTGCCAGTCCCTTTTCAACGATGAGTGCACAATGTTCGCTTTCTACATCTTCCAAGGGAAGATAAATGACTTGCTTCTTTTTATCTGTTGCCATTTTTTTTTGCTTTAATTAACAATACAAAATTGGGATAATATGGGTGGGAAGCGTTGTGGAATTATGAAATGGATTTGTAAGATTTACTTAGACCTTATCCGATGGTTTTCTTTTATCCTCCCGTCTTTGCTTGAAATAGCTCGGAGTAAGCCCGGTTACCTTTTTGAACTGGTTGCTTAGATAAGCAACACTGGAGTAATTAAGGTGAAATGCAATTTCACTGAGGGACAATCCGTCATAAACCAATAGTTCTTTTATCTTTTCTATTTTTTGGGCGATGAAGTACTTTTCAATGGTGGTGTCTTGCGCTTCGGAAAACAGGTTGGACAAATAATTGTAATCATGTTGAAGTTTGTCGCTTAATACATCGGAAAGATTGGTTTTTACACCATTTTTTTGATGATGTACTAAATCAATAATTATATTTTTATTCTTTCTACAGTTCTGTTTCTCTTATCGTCAATGATTTCAAATCCTAATGTAAGCAGCGTTTTTTCCAATTTAAATAATTCTTGAGTCGTAGGTTCGCTGCTAAGTGTAATCTCCCCCAGCTTTATGCTCTTTAGGTTTAAGCCTAACTTTCCCAATTCATTCTGCACCACCATAATACAGCGGTCACAAACCATATTTTTTATAATAAGCAACATCACTTTGCTTCACATCTAAAGAAAATATTAATTTGAAACTCTAAAATAAATTTATAACCGTTTATTCTTCAAATTTCCAATTGGTAAGTAATAAAGCAAACCGATTCCTATCAGAAATAATATCAATGAAGCTATAAATGCAGGAATAAGGATTTCTTTATTATTATCCAAAGCATTGTTCAAGGCGGCATATAATAACCAAATTTGAATAGTCACATTTAGTATTAATATAAAAATAATAGTAGAAAGTATCGCGTTTAATTTATTTGGATTGGCTTGATTCTGACTAGTTCTAAAAGTACTCATGGTTTTTTATTTTAGGGATTTATCCTGGTTTCTCTTCCAGATTCTCTGATGCTCTTACATAAATGGCATTCTCTTTAAAAAGCACTTCCAATTTAGGCAAAGCTCTGGGCGGGGGGCCAGCGATAACATCTCCGGTTTGAGCGTCAAAAGAACCTTCGTGACAAGGACAATGAATAACTCCCGTGCCAGGCTTATAAAAAACAGAGCAGGAAAGATGGGTGCATTTTTGTTCATACGCTTTGAATTCTCCCGTCTCCAGATGAATCAATATATAAGGGATTGTACTTCCTTCGATAACAAAAGCACGTGTACCCCCTACAGGCACCTCTTCTTTTTTACATACAAAGTGCTCTCCATCCAGCTCATCTTTTGGAAATAGGTGCGCTTTGGCTGCCACCAGACCACTCCCAACCATTAACCCGCCTGATACTAGTGTAAGGAATTTAGCAAAATCGCGACGGCTCACATTGGTTGCCTGTTGTTTTTCGATTGGAAAATCTTTTTTCCAGTTTTTATTTAAATTATCTTCTTTAGACATGAATTCTAATAAATTATTAATTGATTACTGCCTTTTGGCATCATAATATTAACTTTTGTATTCACTACCTCTTCTCCAAAAAGGAAAGTATTTACTGGCGAACTATTTGGACGCATTTCCTGTATTTCCTCTCTGGTGCCGTAAAACAAAGCCCCACTTGGACAAACCGTAGCACACATAGGTTTTTTGCCCACGCTTGTTCTGTCGTAGCACATCGTACATTTCATCATCAAATCGTAGGACTCTTCTTTTTTAGGCACGCCAAATGGACAGGCCATCACACAATTCGAACAACCAATACATCTTTCCGTATTGGCAGTATGAACAATTCCGAATTCGTCTTTTGAAATAGCATCAGCAGGACATACATTTGCACAAACAGGATCGTCACAATGCATACACACCTGTACAGTAGTTTGCACAGTTGATGCCCTATCGACATAATTTACGTGAATTAAAGATTCCTGACCATTGGTTTCGCATTCAGCACAAGCCATTTCGCAGGCTTTACAGCCAATGCAACGTTGCATATCTACAAAAAACTCTTCATTTTTATTAAAATTGGTATAATTCATTTTTTGTTTTTTAGTTGTTAAACACTAGCGTAAGCCATAGATTCGCTCGAAGGTGGTGCTATTTCACGCAAAGGTTCCAGATGACAGGCACAAACTTTGAATTCCGGAATTTTAGAAATAGGATCTAATGTTCCGGGAGTTAATTGGTTTGCTGATTTTTTTCCAGACCAGTGGTACGGTATAAAAACCGTGTCTTCGCGAATCGTTTCTACAATGTTTGCAGGAAAAATGCCTTCACCACGCCGGGTAGTAACTTTTATTAATTCCCTTTGTTTGATGCCGTATTGTTGGGCTAAATTTGGATGAATTTCCAATAAAGGCTCCGGATACTGATCAACCAATTTTCCAATTCTTCGTGTTTGTGTACCACTCAAATATTGAGAAACCACACGTCCTGTCGTCAAAATTATTGGATAATCGGCATCTGGCACCTCACCTGGAACTTTGTACGGTGCCGGATTAAAATGAGCCCTTTCATCTGAGGTTTTAAATTTTTTATCTTCCCATAAACGCGGTGTTCCCGGATGTCCTATTTCAGGACAAGGCCAAAAAACACCCATTTCGTCTTCAATTCTTTGGTAGGTAATTCCATAATAATCAGCAGTTCCTCCTTTTGAGGCTACCCGCAATTCGTTAAAAACGGCTTCGCTGCTATCATACGTAAATTTATCCTCCACCCCTAAGCGTTTGGCTAATTCCAAAATAATCGAAGTATCGGTTCTGGCATCTCCCGGAGGAGTAACTGCCTGACGGATTCGGATAACACGCCCTTCGGCTGAAGTGGTTGTACCTTCTTCTTCCTCCTGTAATGATCCTGCCAAAACAATATCGGCATGACGGGCCGTTTCGTTTAAGAAAAAGTCAATACAAACATAAAATTCTAACTTTTCTAAAGCCTCCCGAACATAATTGCTGTTAGGCAGGGAAACTAGCGGATTAAAACAAATCGATAATAGCCCTTTAATCTCCCCACGATGAATGGCTTCGATTATTTCATAAGCCGACAACCCTTTTCCGGGCATATCTTTCTCATTAATACCCCAAACTTCTGAAATATATTTACGATGTTCCGGATTTTCAATATCCCTATTTCCTGGCAGCTGATCGCATTTATGACCGTGCTCTCTACCGCCTTGCCCATTTCCCTGTCCGGTAATAGTGGCATAACCGCAATATGGCTTACCAATTCTTCCTGTTGCGAGTACCAAATTAATGCATCCCAACACATTATCTACGCCTTTAGAATGATGCTCAATACCACGGGCATGAAGTAAAAAGCTTGTTTTGGCTCTGCCCCATAATTCGGCTGCCTGTTGAATTTTTTCTTTTTTAATCCCTGTAACTTGCTCTGCCCATTCCAGGGTATAATCTTTTACGGAATCTATAGTCTGCTGAAAACCTGAGGTATGGTTGGCAATAAAATCGTGATCCAGCATGTCATGATCCACCAAATATTTCAGCATTGCACCATACAAAGCCGAATCTGTTCCCGGGCGGACATCCAAATGAAGATCGGCTGTTCTGGCTAATGGAATCATTCTTGGGTCAATAACTATCAATTTTGCACCACGGTCTCTGGCTTTCCAAATCCAGTGGGTTAATGTTGGGAAAGTTTCACTAACATTGGCACCAGCCACAATAATTACTTCCGCATATTCCAGATCCGAATAGTTATTAGAGCCCCGGTCCAGACCAAATGCTTTTTTATTTCCTGCTCCTGCACTTACCATACACAAGCGTCCATTATAATCTAAATTTTTTGTTTTTAGAGCGACACGGGCGAACTTACCCATCAAATAACTTTTTTCATTGGTTAGCGAAACACCCGAAAGGACTGAGAAGGCATCGTTTCCATATTGCGCCTGAATCCTTTTAATTTCAGAAACTGTTTTACCCATCGCATCATCCCAGGACGTTGGTACAAATCCTTGCCCTTCTACTCTTTTTAGCGGGGACAAGAGACGGTCCGGATGATTGTTCTGTAAATAGCGCTGGACCCCTTTAGGGCACAATCGCCCTTCGTTGAACGGAAATTCCATCCAGGGTTCAAAACCTACTACTTTGTTGTCTTTAACCGACAATTGAATACCACACTGCATTCCACAAAAACAACAATGTGTTTTTACCAATTCATCTGGCTCATCCCTGCCCTCATAACCATCTTTCGGTGTGTAGTTTTTATGAGGTCCAAATTGCGTGATAATGTTTTGTTCCGAAACAGGTAATTTTGCCATGTTTTATATTTTTTAACCGATGCGATAAAAAAATCACCAGTGTTGTTTTTAATTTTCAATTCAACTAAAAAAAATTAGCCAAATAAATTTCCGCCTTCCAGTCGTGCTTTTAAGTGGGCTTGTGCCAAACGGGATCTTTTACCTTCAGGGCTTAAATCTAAATGCGATGTTCCATCCGGTCTGTCAAAATTGAAACCTAATTCCTTAGTTACTGTTTTAAGATCTTTTATATGCAAATTGGTAGCGAATTCCTCTCCGGTGTGCTCACAAACTGCCATTCCCATTTTCATCCCCTGCTTTTTATATATATGTGCCCCAATTTGTGCCGGACGCTGAATGATATGAAAAAACTTTCCAAACGGAATCCAGATTAAAAACATAATTACCGTTACTGCATGCAGAACAGCTAGGAAATCAAATGCAAAACCTTTCATAAACTGATAGGAATAGGTTAGCCCCAATCCTGTAGCGGAAATAGCAATTAATAAAATTAGGGGTAATAAATCGCCTTCAAAAGTTTGAGTAGCAATTAAACCAGGATTGGTCAAACGTCTTCTTAAGTAGTATAACGAACCGAAAATAACCAAGTAAGAAGACCAGTTCAGGGCATGAAAGGTTAGGAAGGCCATAATGGAACCCAATTTAAATTCCATGACCTTGAAACCGAAAAAATGTGCTTCGTAAACCGATATTGAATCGGGGGCCATAGTAAAATGAATCCATCCAAAAGTCAATGGAATCGTAATTAAAAAAGCGGAAGTACAGCCTATGGCAATCATAAAATGCGCCATCCACCGATATTTGCCCCGGGGATAAATAAATTTCTGAAAAGCAATATTTTCAATTGTTTCTTTTGAAGCAAACCAAAAGTGAGAAAACACTTTTCCCGTAAACAAGTAACTTACTCCTCTTTTGAAATAAATCCACGTTGGCGGCCTTTGCAGCCAAACAGAATAACGGTATACAATACCAAAAAAAGCAAATACTGTCCCAAATAAATACGTAATTAATGCCGCATCAAAATTTTGCAGTTTTCTGGATCCATAAAATACTAATATGATCATTAGCACGGACATGGAAGCGGCAATTAGTAAAGCCTTTATATTGTAGTTTCTATTTTTCATTTTAAATTATCATTACTTCAAGTCACTTTTAAACACTAATTATTAAAGAATAACTGTTAATTTACAAATTACAATCCGAACCAAATACATGAAATAGGTTTCATTTTCTGACTATTTATAAAAACAGCTTTTAAAAATGTTGTACTACTAAAGAGGTTAATTTACAAAAAAAAAGCAAGAGGCTAATCGATTGCAAGATCAATTGATTAATTTCGTTCTAATTTATAATAAAAATTAATAATATTTTATATTCATTGGCTATTCTGAAACATCTTTTCTATCCATATCCTGAGCAAATTCAGGTAGTTTTTCTTTAGTCACTTTTACAATTACACGGTGCATCCAAATCAAACAAATAATAGATAAGACAAAGATAAAGAGCCATGAACTGGTCCAAAAACCAGTAAAAGCAAGCAGGTATCCAAAAACTATTGGACCAATAAATCCTCCCAAACCACCAATCATTCCAACCATTCCTCCTATAACCCCTACCTGATTTGGAAAATATTCAGGAATGTGTTTGTAAACTGCTGCCGAACCAATTCCCCAACAAGTCCCAATTAAAATAACCAAGACAAGATAAACCCACATATTCGCTTCAAAATGAATTTGCGTGATTCCGTCTGCAATTAATTCTTTTTTCTGAACTTTTTGATTTTCTGCTACAACAACTTCCTGCCATGTTTTTTTAGATGGAAAAAACGGATTGTGCTCTGCATTAACATCTTTTGAAGTAACTAAATATTCTTTTTCTCCAATAACTATTTTAGATGGTGAAACTTGTGTAACCGTTCCTGCTTTTGCTGCCATCAAGCCGCTACCGGAAGTAGTAATATTCATTTTTGGAAACAAAAGTAAAAAACTCAACACTACCGAAGTACTCAATACCCAATACATCACTTTTCTTGCTCCAAATTTATCGGATAAAAATCCTCCAAAAGCACGAATAATACCAGCTGGTAAACTAAAACAAGTAGTAAACAGCCCTCCTAAAATTAAAGTTGTATGATAAACATTCATAAAATTAGGCAACAACCATTGGGAAAATGACACAAACGAACCAAACAGCAAAAAGTAATAGGTTCCAAAGCGCCAAACACGCACCTCTTTAAGCGGTTGTAAAAGTTCTTTAACTGTTTTTGCTTTTGCTTCTATTTTTTTAGTTTTCGAAAAAAGAATAAAAACAATACCCATCGTCAACAATACTACACCGTAAATAACAGGCAAATATTTCCACCCATTTACTGGATCTGACTCTGAAAAGTATTTTAGCATACTGGGTGCTATAAAGGGAGTAATAGAAGCTCCTGCAGTACCCATTCCGAAAATTCCTAAGGCACGTCCTTGCCATTCTTTAGGATACCATAGTGAAGTATAGGCCACACCAACAGCAAAACTTGTTCCTACCATTCCGAACATAAAACTCAATAGTGCGAACATCCAAAAATTGGCAGCAAAAGGAAGCAAAAACAATGGAATAGATGCCAAAATCAGCAAAGCAGAATACACCACTCGACCTCCATATTTATCTGTTAAAATACCCATTGGTAACCGCATGAGCGAGCCTGTAAGTATTGGAATTCCCAATAACCATCCGATTTGAACTACATTCCAATCAAATATTTCCTGGTCAACTAAAAAAGTGACTAAAACACCATTTAAAGTCCAACAAGCAAAACAGACTGCAAAAGCAAGTGTGTTTAAAAATAATATTCTGTGTGATTGTGATAAATTGCTCATACTTACTTTAATTAATTCTTAAACAAAGATAAAATAGTCCGTAATCCTAAAACATGATATAAATCATTTATTGTTTTCAAGTCAAAATAACCAGAAAATAAAGATGAAATTAATAAAAATAAGCTATAAAACCCAGTATTTCACAAAATGAAAAAAAACAAATACTAATCCAATCAGCCCATTGGGGTTATGCAAAACTTTCTAGAATATAGCATTTTAGACAGCTTTCAAGTGAATTAAAAATTATTTTTTATGCGAAAAAATCTGAGGATTTACATTAATCATTACCCACGCCCAATTGTTAACGTGATCAACGTGGCCATCTTTCAATCTTTGCATGGTATCGGTAGCAAACATTTGGGAATAACCTCCCGTTACATTCACAAATTTATGCGCTGAATAGCCAAATGTAAAATCGATTTCCGTACCAAGATAGTTCTTCATTTCATTTCCATTAGCATCCAAAACGGTATTCGCAGTATTAAAAGCATGGGGAAATAACGCAAATTGCCATTTGTTGACATTGTATGCAAATTTCAAAAAAGCATCCTTTAAACCAACCGAATTTTTATGATTTCCCACATAGAAATAATCCATATATCCATTAAAGGCATGATTGGTTCCAAAAACAGGATGAAAGGATTTTATTGCTGAACTAGTATTTTCCTGGCTCTTTCCGGAAAGATATTCGTATCCAAAACCAGCTTTAAACTTATCGGTCAGGTCATAATTAAAATTAAGAGCTACGTCAAAAGCATTTACTGTATTAGTTGCATTTTTTCCTGTTTGCCCATAAAACCATAAGTCTACATCCCAGGATTTCCCTTTGGTTTTCCAATACGTTCCAAAAGTCTGCATGTAATCTACTTTCAATTCGGGTGTTGGTGTTGGAACTGGATCTGTTAATTTATTTTCATAACCTGTATTTAAAAACAAGAAACTCATATTTATTTTCAATAACTCAGTATGGTACCAAGCATATTGCATCGATTTGTAATTTAGCACGGTATAAGGTGTTGTAAGTTCGGTTTCAGCATTTGCATTATATGCAATCGCTACATCCAGATGATTTTTGTTACTTTTAAAAGTTGCTATCGCAGCATCGTGACTTTGCGCTTGTTGTGCCCAATCGACTTCACCAAAAATGCGTTGATTGTCATACGAAATCACCTGACGGCCTAAACGCGCACTCCATTTTTCACTAAAGTTATATTGCACCCAGGCTTCATATAACTGAATCCCGTTTACATCTGATTTGGTATTTGTGGGCACATCTCCCCAAACACGAACATTTTGCATAGTAAGTCTGGTAATAAATTGATCTTGCCTGAAGTTCAGATTCAAACGAGTTCTGGATGAAACAAATTGAGCTGCCGTTTCTCCATAAGGAATTGGGGCTTTATAGCCATTTCTAAACTCATAACGAGGTCTGATCTGTAAATTTGCATCCAGTTCCTGAGCAAAAGCAATACAGCTGAACACTGGTAAAAGTGTTATAACAATAATTTTCAAGATTTTCATTTTGTAAGTTTTAAGAAAGAAGTTTACTCTATCTTTTCAGCTTCTTCAGTAATTTTTTTAATCGTTGCTTCAGAATTTACACCCAAACCTTCTTGCTGAAATGTTAATTCCCCTTCGGCATTAAAAACACTTATTATGTTAGAATGCGAAAAATCTAAAGGAGCAATTTTCTTGTAGTTGACTGCCAAAACCGCTGCAAACTCTCGGGTATTTTCTTCTGTGGATCTCAAAAATTCCCATTGTTCCCCATCCATTTTATTAGCAATAGCAAATTCTTTTAATCGTGCCGGAGTATCAACTTCCGGATCTATGCTTACCAATAGGAACTTTACATCGGGTTTGATGTTCTCAGACAAACGAGATTCTATATTTCGCATATCGGCCACTATTCTGGGACAAGCTGCCTTGCAGGAAGTATAAATCATTACCATAACGAGCACTTTGCCTTTTAAATCCTTCATTTCAAGATTTTGCCCATTTTGATTGGTCCATTTTGAAGGCAGATTGTATATGGATAAATCTGAAATCGGTTTATCTTCGGATTTTTTATTAGTATTACATCCCTGTAAAACTAAAAGGACTAATGTTAATCCCAGGAACAGTTTTTTCATTTTTTTATATAAATAGTTTAGAACCTATTTTAAATCTTTGGCACAGCGAAAACCTAAGTTTTTGGTGGTATAATTTGCTTTCAGGCTGCTTCTGAAAGCATAGCGCATAAAAGCCGCATAATCCATTAAATCGGTGGCATTTACGGATCCGCTGCCGCAAAAAAGATTTTTATCTGTAGCTTTATCTTTTCTGGACTCGCCAGAAAGAAAGATACTATTGAAATCGCCTGTCCATTCCCACACCAAACCGTGCATGTCATAAACGCCCCAGTAATTCCTGAAGGTTTGACCTACAGGGTTTAAATAGGTTTTTGGCTTCTCATACCACGACAAAATGTATTTATTGAATTCTTTTTTAGAACGTGCATCAATACGTTTTTCATCGGCCATGGCTACATATTCCCATTCGTCCATTGTTGGCAGTCTTTTGCCTTGACATTCGCAATATTTTTTGGCAGCAAACCAGGAAACATTGGTAACCGGGGCATTGTTTAAATTCTTTAAACCATAATCGAAATCACTTGTCCATTGTGCCAGATAACTTTTATCTGCAAAAATACCTTTGATTTTAGAACGACTATACTCTGGGTATTTTTTGATAAAAGCAAGAAATTGTATATTGGTAACTGGATACACATCAATAGTAAAAGAAGGTATGTTGACCGGTTTTTCAGAAGTAGCACCATAAAGGGGCACAAAACTACCGCCCTTTATGGATGCCATTTTTTCTTGTTGAGCAAAAAGAGAACTTACACAGAATATAAATAGGATTGATATTGTTTTAAATACTGCCATCTGTTACTTTTTTTGATTTATTCTAATGTTCCTGGGCTACTTTTGGAGCAGGTTTGGCTCTAACAGCTTTTACTTTTGCCGGAGTTATTACTGTTTTATTATTGCCCCAACTGTTGTATATGTATGTCAGAACATCAGCAGCTTGCTCGTCAGTTAGGTTCTGACTGGTCATCACGTTATTGAATTTCTTGCCATTAACGGTGATCTCTCCACTTAATCCGTGCAATACCGCGCCAATAGCTCTATCTGGATTCGCATTCAGGTAATCTGATTTTGCCAATGGAGGAAAAGCATTCGGAATACCTTGTCCTTCAGATTGGTGACAGGCATAACAGGTACGGTCAAATAAATCTTTACCGGCTTTAATTTGTTCAGGAACAGTTTTTGCAACAGTAGTTTTAGGAACTGCTTTGCCTTTTGGCATACCTTGAATTGTCCCACCTTCTGGTAAATAAATTCCATCTTGTATGGTTCCAGAATACAATTTTTTATTTTCCTCGCCTTCAACTTTCAGCATTCCAAGTGCTCCTTTATTAAAGGCCCTAAAAATCGAGTGGTCTACCAGTATAAAAGTTCCCGGAACATCTACTTTAAACTCCACAATGGCCGAACCACCTGCAGGTATTAAGGTAGTTTGTACGTTTTCGTTGATCATATCCCCTCCTTCAATATGCACTTTGTCGAAAATTTCTCCAATAACATGGAAAGATGAGACCAAATTAGGACCTCCATTTCCCATATAAATACGGACAGTTTCACCAACTTTGGCCGTTAAAGACTTATCTCCGGCGAGAGCTCCAACTTTCCCATTGAAGACCACATAATCAGCTTGTTCCTTAATGGCTTTATCCATATCAAAAGGTTGAGAACCTTGTTCCCCATAACTGCCCTTGGTGTAAAAATCGCCTTGCATGATGTAATATTCTTTATCAACTGGTGGCAAGCCTCCTTCTGGTTCAACCAAAATCAACCCATACATTCCGTTAGCAATATGCATTCCAACTGGTGCTGTAGCACAATGATACACGTATAAACCGGGATTTAAGGTTTTGAAACTAAACACTTTTTCGTGACCTGGGGCAACCAACGATGAGGTTGCTCCTCCTCCTGGCCCGGTTACCGCGTGTAAATCAATATTGTGAGGCATTTTGTTATCCGGATGGTTTTTTAGGTGAAATTCTACTTCATCACCCACTCTGGTTCTGATAAAACTTCCGGGAACAGAACCCCCAAAAGTCCAATAGATATATTTTACACCATCTACCATTTCTCCTTCAATTTCCTTAATTTCCATATTGACCACTAATTTTGTAGCTTCACGGTCTCCTACTGCTTTAGGAACAAACGGAGGCGCCGTGAGTTCGGCAGTTTGCTGCCCTTTGGCCTCAATATTTTGATAATTTTTTGCTTCATCGCTTCCTCTTTTGCAAGAAAAAAATCCGACTAAAACAAGCAAAATTATAAAAAACCCTCTTATTTGTTTGTTTAATTTAACACTGGTTTTCATATTATTTTGGTTTGAAATTTATAGTGTAAAAATAAAGGATAAAAATATCCTTTATTATGATATTTGTCATATTCACTATTTTAAAAAACTCTAAAAGAAAAGATATTTACAGCTGACTATTTTCCTTTAAAAATAAAAATGGTTAAGGTCACTTTAAAAAAATATTTAAAAAAATGCAGTCTTATGATTTAAATCATATTATGCATTTTATAATTATACGAATTTTACAATATCAAATAATACATTAAATAATAATAAGACAACTGGATAACAAAATAAATGATGAAGTGTGTTTAATTAAAAGACAAAATACTCTTTTATTAAGATCATCATCGTTTAATCATTTACAAATTATAATCTAAATAAAAATTATGGAAACTTTAGAACAAATTACAATCGGAGAATACGTGGCAAAAGATTTTAGAACAGCAGCCTTGTTCTCAAAATACGGAATAGATTTTTGCTGTAACGGAAACAGAAGCATTGAAGAAGCCTGCCAGAAAAAAGCAGTGACTGCAGATGTTTTATTACAGGAAATTGAAACAGTTCTATCATCAAAAAGCGATTCAGGAATTGATTACAATGCCTGGCCGATTGATTTATTGGCTGATTATATTGAAAAAAAGCATCACAGATATGTATCAGAAAAAACACCAATACTGCTGCAGTTTTTAGATAAGCTCAGCAGAGTGCATGGCGCAAAACATCCTGAACTATTATTAATAAATGAGCTTTTTAAAGGCTGCGCAGGAGAATTGGCACAACATATGAAAAAAGAAGAGCTGATTTTGTTCCCATTTATAAAAAAAATGGTTCATGCTACTCTATCTGATGAATTAATTGAGCTGCCTCATTTTGAAACCATTCAAAATCCAATTGCTATGATGATGCACGAGCACGACGCCGAAGGTGTCCGTTTTAGAAAAATAGCAGAATTAACTAACAATTATACACCGCCAGCCGATGGCTGTAATACTTATAAAGTTACGTTTGCAATGCTAGAAGAATTTGAGCAGGATTTGCATAAACACATTCATTTGGAGAATAATATTTTATTTCCAAAAGCTGCCAAACTTGAAAAAGACTTTACAGCTCAATAATAAGTAGCTTTCAATCACTAAGAACCAACAACTATGGAAAATTATGTCATCAAAAGAAGTGGAAATTATCAGCCATTCGAAAGCTATAAGATCAAAGATGCAATTGAAAAAACTTTTCAGAGCGTCTCTATAGTTGTTGACGAAAGTGTTTTTGAAAGTGTAGCTATACAACTCGAAAACAAAGAAGTATGGTCCGTTGAAGAAATTCAGGATGTAATCGAAAAAAAATTATTCGAAAAAAAACATTTTGATGCCATGCGCTCCTTTATGCTATACCGACAAACCAGAAAGCTTCAACGTGAACATTTTGAAGGATTGAATGATGATACAACTTATGTCGACAGCACCCAAACGATTGAAGAATACGTTCAACAAACAGATTGGCGGATCAACGCCAACGCCAACACTTCTTATTCGAACGCAGGATTGGTGAGTAATGTCGCAGGAAAAGTTATCGCAAATTATTGGCTGGATAAAGTATACTCAAAAGAAGAAGGCTATGCACACCGCAATGGTGATATTCACATTCACGATTTGGATTGCCTGACGGGCTATTGTGCGGGTTGGAGTTTGCGTGTATTGTTAAATGAAGGTTTCAATGGAGTCAGAGGCCGGGTGGAAAGCAAACCGCCATCTCATTTTAGGGAAGCTTTAGGACAGATGGCAAATTTTCTGGGGATTTTGCAAAGCGAATGGGCAGGTGCACAAGCCTTTAGTTCTTTTGACACCTATTTGGCTCCTTATGTATTCAAAGACGATCTCCTTTATGATGACGTTTTAAAAGCGGTAAGAAGTTTTGTATACAACCTGAATGTTCCCGCACGCTGGGGACAATCTCCCTTTACTAATATCACTTTAGACTGGGTTGTTCCTGAGGATTTAAAAGCACAAATTCCGACTAAAAATGATTGTCATATTTTTGAAAAGAACAATAGTACAGACCTATTGGCAAGGGCTAAAAGCAGAGGAGTTTCTGAAGTTACTAATTTACGATACGAGCATTTTCAAAAAGAAATGAATCTAATCAATAAAGCGTATTATACCGTAATGACAGAAGGTGATGCCAATGGGCAGCCCTTTACCTTCCCTATTCCAACGGTTAATATTACCGAAGAATTTGACTGGGATGGAGAGAACACAAACCTGCTTTTTGAAAACACAGCGAAAATTGGTTCTTCTTATTTTCAAAATTTCATTGGAAGCCAATATGTTTTGGACGAAAATGGCAATCAAATAGAAAATGAAAATGCCTACAAGCCCAATGCTGTTCGCAGTATGTGCTGCCGCTTGCAACTCGATTTGCGCGAACTACTAAAACGTGGAAACGGACTTTTTGGAAGCGCTGAAATGACAGGAAGTATTGGCGTGGTAACTATTAATATGGCTCGTTTAGGTTATTTATTCAAAGGAAACAAAGCAGCTTTATTTCAACAATTGGACAAGCTTTTATTGATTTCCAAATCAACTTTAGAGAAAAAAAGAACTTTTATTCAGGGAATGTACGATCGTGGATTGTATCCCTACACCAAACGGTATTTACAACATTTCAGAAATCACTTTTCAACTATTGGTGTAAACGGAATGAACGAAATGATACAGAATTTTACCCATAATGAAGACGACATAACTTCTGAAACTGGTATTAAACTTGCTTCTGAAATTCTGGAACACATCCGGGACAGAATTAAGCAGTATCAGGAAGAAACTGGAAATCTTTATAATTTAGAAGCCACTCCGGCAGAAGGAACCACATACCGATTTGCCAAAGAGGATAAAAAACGTTTTGACGATATTATTCAGGCGGGAGCAGAAAAAAATATTTACTACACAAATAGTTCCCAAATCCCTGTAGATTTTACCCAGGATCCATTTGAAGCTTTGATGCTTCAGGACCAATTGCAATGCAAATACACAGGAGGAACCGTTTTGCATTTGTATATGAGCGAAAGAATAAGCTCACCTGAAGCTTGCAAAAATTTTGTAAAAAAAGTGATTACTAATTTTAAATTGCCTTACATCACAGTAACACCTGTATTTAGTGTTTGCCCTGTTCATGGCTATCTAAACGGAGAGCATGAATATTGCCCAAAATGCGATGAAATTATCATTGAAGAAAAAACAAAGCTTATAGATATTTGAAAAAACCACACCGCAAATTTTACACAATTCATAACTAAAAAAACAGCAAATATGAAACTAACAACCAACGCGATTTTAGAACAAAATCAAGAAGTTCGCACCAAATGCCTGGTGTACACAAGAGTAATGGGCTACCACAGACCCGTAGAAAGTTTTAATATCGGAAAAAAAGGTGAACACAAACAGCGAACCCATTTCAATGAAGCAAAATGTTAGTGCCCCTATTTACAGTATTACACCGTTTACTTTATTAGATTATCCGCACCAATCAGCTTGCATTTTTTGGTTTGCAGGCTGTAATATGCGGTGTTTGTATTGCTATAATCCAGAAATTGTATACGGAAAAGGACGTATTACTTTTGATAAAGCACTTCAATTCCTCAAAAGCAGGGTTAATCTATTGGACGCCGTAGTTTTTAGCGGAGGTGAATGTCTGTTACATAAAAAGGCTGTTTCGTTTATTAAAGAAGTCAAAAAAATGGGTTTTTTGATCAAAATTGACACCAATGGATCACGGCCGGACATATTGGAAGAACTGATTCAAAAAGAACTCATTAATTATGTAGCACTTGATTTTAAAGCAATGCCTGCGAAATTTGCAAAGATAACCCAATCAAAACTTTTCATTCCCTTTGCAAAATCATTACTTTTATTGCTTCATCATACAGTACATTTTGAAGTTCGTACAACAGTGCACTCTGATTTATTAAACAAAAGAGATATTCAGGAAATGGTGTTTTTTCTGGAAAATTTGGGATATTCAGGAAATTATTACATTCAGCATTTTATTAATGGATCCTCGACAATAGAAAAACTTGGGCATTCTTTTAAAGAATTGGAAAACCAAAATATTGGTACAGAGAAAATTAAAATTCATTTTAGAGGATAGTAATTTATTTTTTTAAATCAATCAATTTTAAGCAAATGAAATCAACTACTCCCATCAAAAGAGCTCCGGAATTAAGGCCTTTAAGCCACGACCACCATCATGGTCTGCTGCTTTGCTGGAAAATTAAAACTGGAATGGCGAAAAATATTGACCTGCAGCGCATCAAAAAATACGTCGATTGGTTTTATGAAATTTATTTAAAGACGCATTTTGAGCTGGAGGAAAAATACGTTTTCACGATCTTAGAAGCAGATAACGCGCTCATTGAGCAGGCTTTGAAAGAACACAGAACGTTAAACGAATTATTTGAAAGTACTTCGGATCTGGAAATAAATTTAAAAAGAATCGAAAAAGAGTTAGACTCTCATATCCGCTTTGAAGAGCGTGTTTTATTTGCTGAAATTCAAAAAGCAACCACAAAGGAACAATTAAAAAAATAGAAGAAATACATTCAAAGGAAGCTTTTATAGAAAATGAAGATGCTGATTTTTGGAGCTAAAATTTAACAAAATGAAAAAAATAAAACTAGTATTATTTTTATTGGCCATTGTATCTATCGGATCATGCCAAAAAAACAAAGAAGATCAAACATCTAAAGAAGCAAATGAAATAAATTCAGTTTCGGAAAAAAATACCGAAACAGCCGCGGAAGTGAGCCTGAACAAAGGACAATTATGGGAAGCCAACCCAGAAACTACTGAAGGGATTACTACTTTACAAAAAATAATTCTGGAATCAGGCGAAGAAGAAAGCGCATTGATTTTGAAAGAGAAACTGAAATCTGAGTTTGCCATGATTTTTAAAAAATGTACAATGAAAGGTGAAGCTCACAATCAGTTACACAACTATTTGATTCCGTTAAAATTAAAAATTGATAATCTTGAGGATTCCAATAAAGCTGAAATTAAAAAAGAGATCCAGGCTCATTTAGAGCAATATAAGCTTTTTTTCATTTAAAGCATGAACACACTTTTAAGCATCAAGAATTAAATCCTTTATAAAATCATGAAGAAGAGTTGGTTACTCTGTACTTTTTCTAATTTTTTCATCGCTTCACTGATGGGACTGTTGCTGCGATGGATGTATGTTGCACCAATCCCCAGAGTCAATTTTCAGTTTTTAATGCACGGCCATTCACACGTGGCGATGTTAGGCTGGGTCTATATGATGTTGTACTGTTTGATTTTTCATTTTTTTGTTCCAAAAGAAAAACATCAAAAACCCATCTACAACCAATTATTCTGGATAACAGAACTGGCCGTAGTCGGAATGATGATTGATTTTCCTGCTCAAGGATATGCTTTTGTTTCTATTCTTTTTTCGACTTTGCATATTTTTTTCAGCTACTATTTTTGTTATTTAATTATAAAGGATGCCAATCCAACAACTCTGGCTGAAAAAAAGCTGCTTCGTGCGGCTTTGTTTTTCATGATTTTTTCTACTTTGGGTGTCTGGTGCCTGGGTCCTGCAGTTTCATTGTTAGGTAAAGCAAGCGCTTTTTATCAAATTGCGATTCAGTTTTTTCTTCATTTTCAATTTAATGGCTGGTTCTTGTTTGCCATTTTGGCTTTGTTTTTCAAACAGGCAAAACTTATTATTGAAGCTAAAAAATTCAGGATATTTTATAATTTATTTGTTGCTTCTACTTTTTTAACATTGGCTTTGCCGGTAAGTTGGTATTTGCCTAACCCGGTTTTTTATTGGTTAAATGCTCTTGGAGTAATGCTTCAGCTATATGCTGCGGTACTTTTTATACAATTTATCCGCCCGCAGTTTCAGTCCTTTTTTGCTGTTTTACCAACGATCACAAAAATAGTTTATGGTTTTGCTTTGTTTTCATTGGCTTTAAAAGTCGTTATTCAACTGGTGGTTTTGTTTCCGGAATTGACACATGTATCCCATCAGATTCGTAATTTTGTCATTGGATACATTCACTTGACTATGTTGGGAATTATTACAGGTTTCCTGTTTGGATTTGCATTACAAAATGATTTTTTTAATTCGAGAAACCGTATTCAAACATGGGGAATCGCAATTTTTTTATTCGGATTTTTTATAACTGAAATTCTTTTGTTTCTTCAGGGCATTTGGTTTTTCTTGGGTAAAGGAAGATTACCGAATTATTATCAAAATCTATTCTTATACAGTATTTTTATGCCAGCAGGCCTTATAATGGTATCTGTTGAAATTTTGAAACTAAAACCTAAAACCATATGAGCCACCATTTATTGTTAATCATCCATCTTTTGAGTGCCGCCATTTGGGTTGGTGGTCATTTGTTGCTTGTCTTTGGTTTTTTGCCACAAGCATTAAAAGAAAAAAATCAGAATATAATTCTCGATTATGAAAGAAAGTATGAACCTATAGGAATGACTGCTTTGGGTTTATTGGTCACTACCGGAATTTTAATGGCCTATAAATATGGTGTTAGCATCGAATATTGGTTTCAGTTCGAGACACCTATAGAAAAAGTTGTTTCAACAAAATTAGCTCTCTTATTATTGACGGTCCTTTTTGCTTTGAGTGCTCAATTTAGAATGCTGCCAAAACTTGAAAAAAGTGCTGAGAAGTTGCCCGAAATGGCTTTTCATATTCTATCGGTTACCATAATTGGAGTTTTGATGGTTATTTTTGGATCTTTTGTGCGTTTTGGAGGGCTTTGATTTATATGATTTATACATTACAAAAAAAAGACTATGTTCTCTAAAACATGTGAATACGGCATTCGTGCAGCTATTTTTATTGCTTTTCAATCCTATCAGGACAATCGTATCGGCTTGAAAGAAATTGCCGAAAAAATCGATTCTCCAGAGGCTTTTACAGCCAAAATTCTTCAAATTCTATCGAGAGACAATATTATTAAATCTATAAAAGGAGTGGGCGGTGGTTTTGAAATTCCCAAAGAAAAAATAGGAGAAATTACATTAGCGCAAATAGTCAATTCATTGGATGGCGATCGCATTTTGACCGGTTGCGCATTAGGATTAAGTAATTGTTCTGAAGACCATCCTTGTCCGATGCACAATAAATTTATATCTATTCGCAATGATTTGGTTTTTACGCTTGAAAATACCAATCTGGAAGAATTGGCTTTGGGTATTAAATCGGGAGACACCTTCCTTAGGTATTAATTTTAGTGTCATCAAAGCTTTGTTTGATTGGATTGTCCGAAAAACGAACAAAACTTAATTTTCAAAAAACTTACCGATTTTAAAAACCCAACATACATATCAGCATCAACTCTTTTGTTTTAAAACAAATGAGAATAATTAAAAATAATTTAATAATGAAAAACCTTAAAGAGCGAATACTGAAACTAAAAAAAGAGAAGAATGCAGTTATTCTGGCACACTACTATCAAGAATCCGATATTCAGGATGTTTCAGATTATGTGGGCGACAGCCTGGGATTGTCACAAGAAGCAATGCAGGTGCATGCTGATATAATTGTTTTTGCAGGAGTACATTTTATGGCTGAGACTGCAAAAATTTTAAATCCAGGTAAAAAAGTTATTCTTCCCGATTTGAATGCAGGCTGCTCGTTGGCTGACTCTTGTCCCGCCAATTTATTTCAACAATTTACCCAAGCCCATCCAGACCACATTGTTATTACATATGTGAATTGTTCTGCAGAGGTTAAAGCTTTAACTGACATTGTGGTAACTTCTTCTAATGCCGTTAAAATCATCAATTCTATACCAAAAGACAAACCCATTATTTTTGCTCCCGATAAAAATTTGGGAAAATATGTAATGGAACAAACAGGCAGGGAAATGTTGCTTTGGGACGGTGCATGTGTGGTTCATGAAGCATTTTCATTAGATAAATTAATTGAATTATACAAACAAAACCCAGATGCGCAAATTATTGCCCATCCTGAATCTGAAACCCATATTTTAAAAACAGCCAGCTATATTGGTTCGACAGCAGGAATGATTGAATATGTTAAAACCAATCCGGCCAACAAATTTATTGTGGCTACAGAAGTGGGAATCCTTCATAAGATGAAACTGGAAGTTCCTGATAAGATATTGATACCGGCACCTTCAAACGAAGACAACACTTGTGCCTGCAGCCAATGTGGGTACATGAAAGTAAATACGTTACAAAAATTATACGACTGTTTGCTTAATGAAACGCCTCAAATTAAAGTTCCTGCTGATATAATGAAAAAAGCGTTTGTTCCTATTGAAAGAATGCTGGAATTATCCAAATGATGATGTTAGCTAGCTTCTTTTTTTAATCCCTTAATATCCTTTAAAAAAATCAGCTTTCCTTTTAATTCGATCAGCCCTGATTTTTTAAACTCAGACAGCAATCGGATGCAACTCTCGGTGGCTGTACCGATCATTCCGGCCAATTCCTCTCTTGATAATTGCACTTTTAAGGATTGATCAGCATTTACACCAAAAGTGTCACTAAGATATAATAACATTTCAGCCAGTCGTTCCTTAACAGTCTTCTGGACCATATCCACAGTATGCTCATCCGCATGTTTCAAATCATCACAAACCGACTGCATTAAGTTCATTGAAAACTGATTGTTATTATTAAAGAAATGAATAATCTCAGATTTTGGAATGAAACAAACTTCCATATCTGCAATTGCTGTAGCCGACAAGTTTGCAGGTTCATTGCTGATCATTGAACGTTGCCCTAAAAGTTCACCCGCCTTAACAAGTTTAACAACCTGGTCCCTGCCGTTGGCACTTAATTTCGAAAGTTTTCCAATGCCATCTTTGATACAGAAAACACCATTAATTACTTCTCCCTCCTCTATTATAGCCTCGCCTTTTTTAATTATCTGAGTGCTTTTACTATTTGCCAATTGTATGATTTGCTCTTTGTTTAGTGCTTTCAATGCACTAAGCTGTCTTACAATACATTGATCACATTTGTTCATAGTAATTTTTTGCCTCAAAAGTAGAATAAATTAGAGTTATTACACTACAATACTTGAAAATCATTTGAATAATTTTCTTTACCAGCAAATTTATTTTTTAAACATTGATACAATGGCTAACTGGCATATCGATCTCAATTTAAATCGGAAGTAGTAAACCACATCAATCTTGCCAGGATATCATGTTTGATAATTAGTATACCTAGAAAATTTCAGAATATGAGTCAATTTGTGCAAGGAATTCCATTAATCGTTTAGACTGTCATTGAAAAAAGATTAGTTTCGGGAGATTTTCTTTTCAAATGCAAATCGAAAGCCATACAAATATTACGAACAAAAGGTCTGCCTGCATCTGTGATTTGAATTTTGTTTTCTTCAATAGTTACCAGATTATCATTTACCATTTCCTTTAAATCGGACAAAACACTTGGTAATTCGTCAAAATAAAAGGCTTTATCATCCCACGCAGTTTCAAATTGACAGGTTAAATTGAGAATATGTTTGCGAATAATTAAATCCTCCTTGTCAAGTATATGCCCTTTCACAACAGGAAGTTGGTCGGATTCCAATAGTTGATAATATTCTTCCAATCTCTTTGTATTTTGAGCAAAACTGTACCAACTATCACTGATAGCTGAAACTCCCAATCCAATCATTAACTGGGTTTTTGACGAGCTATATCCCATAAAATTGCGATGCAATTCCCCAGTATGACCAGCCTTATATAAACTATCCGAAGCTAAAGCAAAGTGATCCATCCCAATTTCGTGATATCCGTTTTGAGAAAGCAGGTTTTTTCCTGTCTCATATAATTTTCTTTTTTCTACATCTTTTGGAAGATCTGCCTCATTGAATCCACGTTGTCCATTTCCTTTGATCCAGGGCGTATGCGCATAGCTGTAAAAAGCCAATCGATCTGGTTTTAAAGAATTTGTTTTTTCGATGGTGTCCACAATGTTTTCAATTGTTTGAAAAGGCAATCCAAAAATAATATCGTGTCCTATTGAGGTATAACCAATTTCTTTTGCCCAAAAGGTGACTTTTGCCACATTGTGAAATGGCTGAATCCTGTGAATGGCTTTCTGGACTTTTTCCGCATAGTCCTGAACACCAAAACTTACTCTGCGAAACCCTAGATTATATAATTTTTTAAGCTGCTCATAAGTCGTATTGTTGGGATGTCCTTCAAAACTGAACTCATGATTTTCAGCTTTATCAGCTAACCTAAAAATACCGTTTATAAGATTTTCTAAATTTTCTGATGAGAAAAAAGTCGGAGTTCCACCTCCCAGATGAATTTCTTTTATGATTGGTCTTTCAGAAGACAGTCCACAGTAAATACTCCATTCTTTTAAAACAGCCATGATGTATTTTTCTTCTACTGAATGATTTTTAGTAATTCGTTTGTTGCATCCGCAAAAAGTGCACAAACTTTCACAAAAAGGCAAATGAATATATAGGCTAATCCCATTTTGTGAATTGCTCTCCAAGAATGATTTTTGAAAAGAAATCTTCCATGCCTCTATTGAAAAAAGTATTTCATTCCAGTACGGAACAGTTGGATAACTGGTATATCTGGGACCTGGAACATTATATTTTTGAATTAAAGACTTTGACATAATTTTAATTTTAGAAATTAGGAAGAAAATGAAATAGAACTTTTTTTAATTGAAATGAATCTTTTTAGCTATTACCATTCTAATGCATTACAAATATCCGAAGTATACTGCTTTTGTAATATGATAAATATCATAACACTTCAGATTACACAATGACTTCCAAAAGATTAGCTACCAGTTTAAATTAAAAATATCTTTTTATAAATCTTTAATTTAACACCTATTCTAGCTTCAACAAAACTTTCAAAACCTAATATTTATCATGTTTTTTTTATACCTGATTTCTTTTCTTTGCTTAAAACATATACCTCCGCTTTCATGAAAATCAATAATAACCGCAGGCGCTGTCTTCAAGCGATGAAATATTTCGCATCATTTATAAATACATATAACTTTAGAAAAAATGGATATTGATACAGATTTGCTATTCACTTGGGGCGCTGTTGCAAAAAAAACACCCAAAAACTGTATCATATTTTACGAAAATGATCCTCCCCTATACTTCTATCAGATTCTTGAAGGGACTGTAAAAATGACCTATACCAATGAAGACGGAAAAGACCTGACAGTAGGAATTTTTGAAAATGGAAGCAGTTTTGGCGAACCGCCCCTCTTTATTGATCAGCCTTATCCAGCCTCAGCAGTAGCACAGACCGATTGTGTGCTCTTAAAACTTTCAAAAGCCAACTTCTTTTTACTTCTTGAAGAAAATCCAAAAATCCAATCGAAAATATTAAAAGTCTTTGCCTGGAGAATTTACAATAAAATAGTATTTTCAAAAAATATAATTAATCATAAACCTGAGTACCGGGTACAGTATTTTCTCGATAATTTAAAAAAACAGCAGAATATTCCCCCAAATCAAAGACTGAAAATTCAGTATACCCGTCAGGAAATTGCAGATTTTACTGGTTTGCGCGTTGAGACGGTCATTCGGACAATTTCTATTATGAACAAGAAAAAAAAAATAGAAATTATAGATCATAAAATATTTTATTGAAATTTCTTAAATACTTTAATATATGATTCAGATCATATATCTTTTTTAAATATTTTTCTTTCTTTGTGGAGGTTAAATGAAAATTATTAATTCAGCTCTAATAGCATTTAATTTAAAAACGGCCGCTCTTCGAGCGCCCGTTTTTTACTTTATCACTTTATTTTACTACTTTATTCATCATCATTTTCGAAATACTCTGAGCCCTAATCTTTACTTCTGATGCTTTTGGTCCTTCAAATAAATCATCAACAGTTTTTTTCCACAACTTATTCCAATGTTTAAAATGAGTTTCAGTTAAGGGGCTTTTCTGATTTAAAATCCGATGCTTCATCATCGGGTTTCCTTCAAAATTTCCGGAATGAAAAAGGATATTATCCCAAAAATCATACATAATTGGAAGATGTTTTTCCCAATTAACATTCGCCACTTTGGTAAATAAATATCCGATAGTAGCATCTGTCTGAACCTTACCATAAAAAGCATCAACCAATATTTTGATATCCTGTCTGTTTTTAATATCTGTTTTTATCTTCTCCTTCATAATTGAGTATTAAATATTAATTGTTAAAGATCTTTTTTATTAAATTTTCTGACTGAAATAAAAAAAGGTATCGCAATCCATAAAATCAATAGAAAAAAAGAGATAATCAATCCAATAGTTGTCCCAAAAAAATCTTTAAAAATTGCGCCTGTGTAACCCATCATAGCTGACTGATCAAGATGTAAGAGAATCTGAATACGTGCAAGATCTATTGGGCTCAGGGCCGTTACCCCCACCATTGCCTCTTCAATAGGATACTCGGCAAACTGAAACAACAGAAATAAAACCAAAGCGTCAAATAGTATTGCAAAATACATCCAAAACATAATCGCTACACCAATTCCTTTTGCTTTATCACGAGTCAAAATACAGCTCAAAAAAGCTAAAGACACAAAAACAGCCGAGATTAAACATCCTGACAAAAGCATCATAACACCTGAAGCATCAGGCGCATTAATTACAAGGGGGATTCCCGCACCCAGCAAAAAAGCCAAAATCATTGCAATGGAAAGCCCGGCAAATAAACTGATCCATATTTTTTTTCGCCTTAATGGCTGGCTGAGTAACAGTTCAATAAATTCAGAACTGTTATAAATATATATCGTCGAAAAAAGTATCGAAACTAATGGAACTGTAAATAAAATTACATTCAAAATTGTCAACAGCCCTTTAGCAGAATTGTCTTCAAGGCCAAAAGATCCCCAGGAGAGCAAGGCCAAAACAAAAGTGTAACTCAGAACGATTTTATTTTTAAGAATATCCAACAATACAATTTTAATGATCCTGTTCATGACTCTTTTGCTTTAAAATTTTAGATATGGCTTTTGAAATTTTGATTTCACCCGTTGATTCAAGCAGTTCGTTTATATTTCTATGAAAATGCACTTTACCATCCTGCATAAAAATAATCTGGGTAATCATATCGTCAAGTTCGCTTAACAAATGAGAGGTAATCAAAATTAATTTTCCTTTTTCCTTTTCTTTAATAATTTTCTCCTTCAGGATTTCTGATGCCAGGGGATCCAATCCGGCAGTTGGCTCATCAAGTATAAGGACGTCAGGGTTAAAAAGAAAGGCTAATGTTGCACTTACTTTTTGGGTTGTTCCGCCGGAAAGCGTGCGCATTTGTTTATCATCCATCTTATCAAGTTTAAAAGCTTTAACTAAATCTTCATCCAGAATGTCTTTCGAATTCCTGATTTGCTTGATCATGGCAATAATTTGTCCAATAGTCATATGATCTGGATAGCGGCCTATCTGAGGCATATAGCCAATATTATTTCTATATTCAAACTTTCTAAGAATAGATTCTTTATTGAATAAAATATCACCGCTGTCCGGTAAAACCATTCCCAGGATGGATTTTATCAAGGTCGTTTTTCCGCAACCATTTGGACCAATAAGTGCAATGCACTCGCCTGCATTAAATTTCAGGTTTACATTTTGCAATACCTGAAGCTTGCCAAATTTTTTGTTTATATTTTGTAAAGTAATCATAACACAAGAGATTTCATTTCGGGGGTTTGGTCAACAAAATTATCCGGGGTAATACTTGGCAGAATCTTTTCTGACTTATCAAGAAGCGTAATCATAAAGCTCCTGAATAATAACATTGCAGAGGGATTGTTTTCTGTAAGCACTGCAAAAAGGCTCAAAGGGTGAAAAGGTACATCTCCAATTCCGTCCTTATTAAGGTCATAACCTTCATATTTATCCCAATAATTATTATTGAAATGGTTAAGAACTAAACTACCATTGGTGCTTATATCAAATGTATTGGCGATAAAATTATTAAAGGAAATTTCGTTTTCCATACAGCTTGCCTGAATTTTCATACCCCACCCGTTATCTCTAAAAATATTTTTTGAGAGGGCTACCCGGCTGGTTCCTTCCATATAAATTCCCGAAGTATTTCTGATGAATTTGTTTCCTATGATGTAACTGTCAGAAATTTCTTTTAGCAATAAACCATACGCGGCATCTCCCCAGTTTTCTGCAAAATAATTATGGAACATTTTTACATTTTTGGTAAACATGACTGCCACTCCTGCCCCATTATTTTTAAACACATTGGAGATGTACGAATCATCATTAGAAAACATAAAATGAAGTCCGTATCGAATATTACTCTTTGAGATGTTCCTCCAAATAATAGAATTAGACACAAATTCAAAGTAAATCCCGTCCCGATGTCCTGAGACTTGGTTTCCGACAATTTGCAGGTTTTCACTTTTCCAGCAATGAATGCCATTCCCAATACGCTGCTCTTGTTTTTGATGGGCTTTTATTGTGTTATTTTTTATAATACAGCCAATTCCTTTTTGAACATAAATACCAAAAAAATTATTCTCCAGAATATTTTCTTTTATGGTAACCCCTGTTTTGTTATATATTTTAATACCGCAGGGATCATTCAGGGAGGCATACCCTGAATTTATGACTTTAAAACCTGCAATGGTTACACTATCAGCTTTGATAGAAACCACTTCATATTTTTTTTGGCCATCGAGGATAGGAAAGCCAATTCCCTGCAGTATTATTTTTTTATCTATCACTATGTTTCCTTCTCTATAAACACCTTTGTAAACCAACACCGTATCGCCGGGATTGGCCAGTTGTATAGCTTTTTTTATGGTTTTTATGGCTCTATTTTTTCCTACTTCAATCTTTTGAGAATGAAGACAGGTAAAAAAAAATGAGAAGCAAAGACAGAGAAGTATTTTCATGTTTAATTGATTGTAATTAGCATTTTCGTCCCAAAATTATTTTTCTAAAATTGACGCCCATTGTATCTCTGTTCCCTTTGATTCTGCTCCAAATGCTTGTGATTGGCTTTCAGTGGAGAACGCCGCAATGTTACCATGCATCGGACTTTTTATTGTGCCGCCTGAAATAAAAAAAGCTTTTTCTGCCTGAATTAGTTCATTTTCCTTTGTATAATCATGTACATAATAACTCTTAACCTTCATATCTGAATGTTCTTTACAATAGTTGACCATACAGGCAATATCATCAAACTTATATGCCCGGCCTTTTTGGGTAATAATTTCTGAGCCATATTTACCGTCACTTATTCCCATTTTACAATAATCACAATTGTCTGTATTTATTTTGATGGAAATTGGTCTATCTCCTGAACATGAAAAAAGAAAAGAAGCAATAATTAAAACGCTAAAAAATTTATTAAATCCTAAAGCTGATTTCCTCTCTTTAATTATAGCCAGAAAAAGCAAGACACCAACTGTAATGAGCATCCATCCACCTATATCAGGTATAGAATAAGCGCCAAAATTCAGCAACTGTTTATAGCCCAGCAATGGAGGCTGGTATGCCATACCTGGAACCCGTATGGCAGCATTCGGGTCTAAATTATGGCCATAGTCGTAATTCCATCTGTAAAAATCAATAGCAGCTAAAACTCCGAAAAGCACAAAAGAACAAAACAATATATACAAGGAATTTCGCTTAGCATAAAAAGAGCAGCTTAAAGCAATGATGCCAAACAATCCTAAAATGTAAGGCAGGATTTTAAACTCGATAAAATCTTCGGTATGAAGTGTTTTCATACCTATATAATGATTCAATCCGTTGATAATATCTACATCTCCTGCAATTTTTGTGGCATGAAGTTTTAAAACCAAACCTTCAGGATATTGTGGAGCTGTCAGTTCAATTTTCCACATGGGAACAAAAATGGACCCTATTAACAGAAAGCCACACACAAAAAGTACTGCTCTTGAAAAAATTGAAAGTATTTTATTTTTCATGATGATTCAAATAAAAAGGGAACAAAGAAAACTTTGTCCCCTTCACTGGTTATTAGTTATTCCTTTGGTAAATTCGTACCCAAACTATACGTAATTGGCACATTACTTCCTGCAGGTGAAACTCTAACATAACCCTGCATTTCCTGATGAAGTGCACTGCAGAAATCCGTGCAATAAAATGGGAAAATTCCTTTTTTCTGAGGAACCCATTTTAGTGTAATCGTTTCTCCGGGCATGATCAGCAACTCAGCGGTATTTGCTCCTTTAATAGCAAATCCGTGAGGAACGTCCCAATCCTGTTCCAAATTGGTAACGTGGAAATAAACTTCATCCCCTACTCGTATACCTTCAATATTATCCGGAGCAAAATGCGAACGGATACAAGTCATATAAACATGTACTTTTTTCCCCTCTCGGACCACTTTGGTTTCTTTTTCACCTCTGGCAACGTAAGGATGCAGATTATCTGCCATTTTGTAATATTTCAATTGACCGTTATTGCGTATTTTATCAGCTGGAATACCTTGCGCATAATGAGGTTCTCCAATGGTTGGATAATCCAATAAAAGCTTCATTTTATCCCCGCTAATGTCAAATAATTGTGCACTTTGCGCTAATTCCGGGCCAGTTGGTAAAAAGCGGTCTTTAGTGATTTTATTATAAACCACCAGATATTTTCCAAATGGTTTCTCTGTATTGCCTCCCGGAATCATTAAATGCCCTGGAGAATAATAGGTGGCTTTTCTATCTAAAACTTTTAAATCTTTGATGCTCCATTTTACTACTTCAGAAGAAACAAACATTGTAGTATAGGCATTCCCTTTTCCGTCAAATTCGGTATGTAGCGGTCCTAAACCCGGTTTTTGAACTTCGCCATGAAGAGCGGCCTCATACTTAACCACAGGAATTCCTGCATAATTACCATCAAATTGTTTTTTGGCAATAGCATTTTTCAGTTTCGTAAAACTAAATACAGGAATAAGGGCTGCTAGTTTTCCACTTCCAACAATATATTCACCAGTTGGATCAATATCACACCCGTGTGGAGATTTAGGACAGGGAATCATATAACAGATATCTTTCAGTTCAGCAGCATCCAGAATCAATACTTCTTTCTTGATTTCAGATTTAGCCGTTTGGGTTTTCTCATCCCAGGTATTATGAACATAATTTGCCGGTACACGTTTTCCTTTTCCAGCTTTAATATACTCTTCAGCTTTTTTCCAATTGACGGCCATGATAAAATCCTTATCATTTTTAGAAGCGTTTACCTCAAGCAGGGTATTGGCCTGCTCAGTGTTGTAACAGGAGAAAAAGAACCAACCGTGAGATTCTTTTTTCCCCGGATGACTAAGATCAAAATTAACACCCGGAGTTACGATCTGAAAAGCAAGATCCAACTCTCCTTCTTTACCCACTTTTACAAAACTAAGGTGTCCTTTAAAGTTTTTCTTATATGTATTAATGGGTACATCTCCATCGTCATTATCTGCAGGAACGCTAAAACGGCTTGCCCCCACAATATACTCTGTGTTTTGCGTGATAAAAGGAGAAGAATGGTTTCCTCCACAATTTGGAAGCTCGATTATCTCAGCTGTTTTAAAAGTTTTCAGGTCAATACGTGCAATCCTTGGCGTATTATTGGCATTGGCAAAAAGCCAGCGCCCGTCAACTTCTCCATTGGTTTGAGATAAATCTAAATGATGCTGATCATCCCACGGGACATAACCATGCGAAGTATTCAACATGGCTTTAGTTTCTTCACTGTAACCATAGCCACTTTGTGGATCTTCGGAGAACACCGGCATAACCCTTAACAGTCTACCGCTAGGAAGTCCATAAACACTTACCTGACCGCTGAAACCACCAGATACAAAATTGTAGAACTCATCATACTTACCTGGAGCAACGTAAACTTTTTGCGCAGCATCTCCATCGACAGTATCGCTGGAATCCTTGGGCTTGCAGGAAACAAAGAAGGCACAGCCAAACGCAATGGCAAAAATTGATTTTAATAATTTATTTTTCATAAGATTCTCATTTAGAATTTTAATTTTTTTATTCTGGTTATTTCACACCGTCGTTCTGGCGCATGTATTCGAGTACACTTCTGGCTTCGTCATCGGTCAGACCTTGATTAGGCATACGAATCATACAGAGTTCTAATTGAGACTGCAATTCGGGATCTTTGTCAATCATAGGATCAGGATTGGTAATAAAATTCATAATCCATTGAGGAGTTCTGCGTCCTGTAACGCCTTTCCATCCAGGCCCTACCAATTTTTCATCTGTAGTTTTGTGACAGGATGTACATTTTACTTCGGCTACTTTTAATCCTTTTTCAGCCATTGGCTTATCCAAGGAAGCGCCTAATTCAACTGTAGAAAATTTTCCAAGGCCTCTTTTAGGATCGTATGATTCGGCTTCGGCTGTATTTTCTGTAGCTGTAGGAGTTGAAAAATCCTGATCAGTATTCGATTTTTCTTTCCCACACGATACGAGCAAGAAAGAACCAAACATCGCTAATAAAAATAATCTGTTCATTACTAAGGTTTTTAATTTGTTAAACTTTGGATCAAAATTCCAAAACTTGTATTACATAAAGTATGACCATAATCATAACATGAAAAAAAAGATCATGATACCTTCGTACTTTCAAAATACAGGTAATGAAATTTTGTATTTACATATTCCTTTTTGCAGTATTGTTCAGACCGGTATTTCCAATCTTGGATTACGCACTGAATTACAATTATATTTCTGCAGAATTATGCGAAAACAGGAACACTCCTAAATTAGAGTGTAATGGCAAATGCCATTTGAAGAAAGAGTTGGCAAAAGCCTTAAAAAATGAAACACCTTCCTCGAACGAGAAAAAAGGTGAAATCACGGAAACTATTTTGCTATACTTTGAAAACATTCCCGTTTTTAATTTTCAAAATAACCAAAAAGTCATCTTAGAAATAAACTCAGGATATAAAAATCTTTACGTTTATCTGAACACTTATTTTGTATTCCATCCCCCCATTTTCAAGTATTAATTTTTCGATTATCTAATTACTTCTCCTTCGAATTTACATTCGACAGAAGCCTTATATTCATAATTTAAATTAAAATTCAAATGAAAATTTTAAAACACGTAGCCATTTTAGTTCTGTCCATTTCTCTGTTCTCATGCTCCTCAGATGATAATTCCTCCACTCAGATTCCAATTGATGAAACCGCTGGCCTTCAAAAAATTCAGGAAATATCAAATGAAACTCATACTTTCGAACTCTATTCCCAAAGCGGCTCTTTAATTCAGGGTTACAATCATATTACATTTAGCATTAAAGACAAAAAAACGAATGCCTATATTAAAGATGCCAAAATAAGCTGGTTGCCAATTATGCATATGGCTATGATGGAGCATTCATGTCCAAAATCTGCTGTGACCAAAACCTCAGACAAACAAACTCTGTACGAAGGCGATATCATCTTTCAAATGGCTGAAAATGATACTGAATATTGGGATCTGACTCTTACTTATACTGTTAATACTATTTCGTATACTGTTACTGATATTATCAAAGTTCAGGCTTCGGCAAAACGAACTGTTAGCTCCTTTAACGGATCTGATGGCGTTCGTTACCTCATTGCCTCCATCGCACCTCAAAACCCAAAAGTAGCCACGAACGATATTAGCGTTGGGGTTTATAAAATGCAGGATATGATGACGTTTCCTGTCGTGAATAATCTCAAAATAAAAATGGATCCAAGAATGCCCAGCATGGGTAATCACGGTTCGCCTAATAATACCGATTTAACACAATCTACAACCGATGGCTTTTACAACGGAAAACTTTCTTTGACTATGACTGGCTATTGGAAAATTAATCTTCAACTTTTAAATGCTTCGAATGATGTACTTAAAGGAGAGCCTGTAACGACAGAAAATCCTGCAAGCAGTCTTTTCTTAGAAATCGAATTCTAAATATTGAATACTAACAAGAAAGAGATAGTGAGCATTTATCTCTTTCTTATAATTACTTTATAATGAAAAATATAACAGCGATCCTTTTAGTTATCTTTTCGACAGTGTGCTGGGCACAGGAAAAAAAGAATGATACTCTTGCAGCTGTAAATCTCAATGAAATTATAGTTATAGGAAAAAAAACACCTTTGAATCTTAAACAGCCCAAATCGTTAACCTCTGTAGAAGATTATCTAATGGGTTCTTCAAAAATGAATATGATTAAAAGAGGTGCATATGCATGGGAACCTACGATTAACAATATGTCGACCGAGCGTACTGTAATTACCATTGATGGTATGCGGATTTTTGGTGCCTGTACCGATAAAATGGATCCTGTGACTTCTTATGTCGAGATTTCAAATTTATCTGAGGCAACAGTTGCCTCAGGTCAGCAGGCCAGCTGTCATGGCGCTACGATTGGAGGTTCGATAGATCTAAAACGAAATCAATATAAACACAGAAAAAACGGCTGGAATGGCAGTTTATCTTCTGGTTATGAAAGCAATAACCAGCAAAAGATTATTGGTGCCGCTTTAGGTTATACTGACAGTACCTTTTTTGCGCATGTTGATTTTATGCATCGTGATGCCGAAAACTACAAAGCGGGAAACGAAAAAGAAATTAATTTTTCTCAATTTACCAAGTACAATATTTCGGCAAATGCTGGCTATTTTATCGATAAGAAGAATGTACTCGAAACTTCGATTATTTATGATAAAGCTGTGAATGTTGGCTATCCGGCGCTTCCAATGGATGTTTTATTGGCAGAAGCTAAAATCATTTCATTGAGTTACAAGTACATTCCAGATTCTGCTGTTATTTCTGGTTGGGAAACAAAAGGATATTTTAATACCATTACCCATAAAATGGATGATACTAAAAGACCAGCAATTCCTATTCATATGGATATGCCGGGCTGGTCTGACACCTATGGTTTTTATTCTAAAATAAAAGGAAAACACGAAAATCATGAATTTCTAGCCGATTTGAATTCTTTTTATAATAAGGCTGTAGCCGAGATGACAATGTATCCTGTTGATCCAACTGAAAATCTGATGTTTATGTACACCTGGCCTGATGTTCGAACGCTATATAACGGATTATCATTAGAAGATATTATTACAATCTCACCCGAAACCATTCTTAGAATCAGCATTAATCTAGGTTTTCATTCTAATACAGTAGCCAATGATTTTGGACTACAAAGCCTTCGTATTTTTTATCCTGAAATGGATGCCACAAAAAACCGATCCTTAAAAAGCCTCTCCGGAAATTATACCAAAAATACTGGTAAGTTTGAATTTGGATTTGGTTTGGCTTATGCCGAAAGAGCACCTTCTGTTTCTGAAGGCTATGGCTTTTATCTGTATAACAGCAATGATTTTTACGATTATATAGGAAATCCAAATTTAAAAAATGAAAAAGCAGTAGAAGGAAACTTTTTTTTTGGTTATAAAAATGGCAGGCTAACGTCTAAAATTACGGCTTCGTATTTCTATATCTCAGATTATATCATCGGAAAAATTGACCCAGGCACGCTGCCTATGACGATTGGAGCATCGGGTATAAAAATCTACGACGATATTAATTATGCTATAATTTTTAATACTGATTTTAATCTTGAATACTCCTTTTTGCAAAACTGGAATTTAAAGACACAGATCGCCTACAGTCTGGGCAAAGATGATCAGGAAAATAACCTTCCTTTTATAAGTCCGCTCCGATATAATGCCGGAATAGAGTTTAAAAAAGAAAAAATCACTGCGGGAATATTTGCCTCTGGAAATCTAGCACAAAATAACTTCGCAAAAGTATACGGACAAACCAAAACACCCGATTACCTGATATTTAATATCAATGCAGGTTATAGCTTTGATTGTAATCAAAACAAAATAAAAGCGCAGGCAGGTATTGAAAATATTTTTGATAAATATTACGCTACTTTTTCAGACTGGAACAAAATACCACGAATGGGACGCAATGGTTTTATAAATTTTACTTATAGTTTTCACTAAGATTTGAAACAAAAATAAATCGCCTTTATGATTAGAATCATAAACCAAAAAAAACGATAGCCATACTTTTACAGTAATAAAATTTAATAACATTTAAATACCAAAAACAATGAAAAAGTCTTTCAAGATTACCCTCGTAGCAGCCTTTGCAATTTTCAGTTTATTCTCATGCGGAAAAAAAGATTCAAAAGACATAGAACCAGTTGCAACACCCACAACTGAGGAACCTTACGAAGAAAGTCCGATCGAAACCCCAGTCGCTACAAATGATCTTCAGATTGAGAGCAATGATCAAATGCAATATTCTGTAACTGAATTAAGAGCTCCCGCAGGAAAAATTACTCTTACACTAAAACATGTCGGCAAGATGGAAAAAATCGCAATGGGACATAATTTAGTTATTTTAAAACCTGGAACTGATATTTCTGATTTTACACTTAAAGCTGTAGATGCAAAAGATACAGATTACATACCTGCATCTGAAAAAGCAAAAGTAATTGCCCATACAAAAATAATTGGCGGCGGCGAAAGCGATGTTATCGAGTTTACAATAGACGAACCAGGAACTTACGATTTTATCTGCTCATTCCCTGGACATGTATCGATGATGAAAGGAAAATTAATTGTAGAATAAAGCATTTTTTTTAATATAAAAAGCTAAAATTATTATAATGAACAAGGAAAAAAAACTGTGGATAGGTTTTGCACTTGTGATGAGTATCTCTTTTTCTGTCTTAGGATATTACGGATATGAGATCTATCAGGAAGCACCTCCTATTCCAACCGAAATAGTTGGGCCAAACAACACCGTAATCTTTACCTCTGAGGAAATTAAGGATGGGCAGAATGTATGGCAAAGTATGGGTGGACAGGAAGTTGGTACTATTTGGGGACATGGTGCCTATGTAGCGCCAGACTGGACTGCAGACTGGCTGCATAGAGAAGCCATGTTTATTTTGGATAAATTATCCGAAAAGGAATATGCAAAAACTTTTGCAGAACTGACAGAAGAGCAGCAGGCCACAATGAAAATCAGGCTACAAAATGATGTTCGCAAAAACACCTACGACAGTAGTACTGGCATCATAACCATTTCTCAAAACAGGATTGAAGCCATAGCCTATTTGAGTAAGTATTATGAAGGGTTGTTTATGGATGATCCCAAATTTGAGACACTACGCCATAATTATGCTATTCCAAAAATGTCTATAAAAGATCCGGAAAGAATGCATAAAATGAACGCTTTTTTCTTTTGGGCAACCTGGGCAACTGTAACAGAAAGACCAAATCAGAAAATTTCATACACACACAACTGGCCATCTGATGAATTAGTTGGAAATGTGGCTACCAAAGATCTTCTTGTATGGTCAGGAGTTAGTATCATACTGCTGTTATTTTGCATCGGTGTTCTAATTTTTTATCATGTGCGATCAGGCGAAGATGAGCATTTCGAAATACCAGTTCAGGATCCACTATTAAAACAAGGAATGACACCTTCGATGTTTCGAATAAAAAAATATCTTTGGGTCGTAAGTCTTTTAATTGTATTGCAAGTTGTAATGGGGGTCATTACTGCACACTACGGCGTAGAAGGAAACGGATTCTTTGGTATTCCTCTGGATCAGATTCTGCCTTACGCAGTAACAAGAACCTGGCATACTCAACTGGCTATATTCTGGATAGCAACCGCTTGGCTTGCAACTGGATTATACATTGCACCGGCTGTTGCAGGGAAAGACCCAAAATTTCAAACATTTGGTGTTGATTTTTTATTCTATGCTTTAATTCTAATTGTATTAGGCTCAATGGCCGGACAATGGTTTGGGGTAATGCAGAAACTTAATTTGGTAGAAAACTTCTGGTTTGGTCATCAAGGTTACGAATATGTAGATTTAGGTCGATTCTGGCAAATATTCCTTCTTGTAGGATTGTTTCTTTGGCTGGCATTAATGGTTCGTCCTTTACTTCCGGTACTGAAGAAAAAAACAGGCGAAAGAAATCTTATCATAATGTTCCTAATCTCATGTACCGCTATTGCTACTTTCTATGCAGCTGGCCTAATGTGGGGAAGACAGACCAATCTGGCAATTGCTGAATATTGGAGATGGTGGGTTGTGCATCTATGGGTAGAAGGCTTTTTTGAAGTGTTTGCTACTGTAGTAATTGCTTTCTTATTTGTTCGTTTAGGTCTGTTAAAAACAAAAACAGCAACGCTGAATGTTATTTTCTCTACTATCATTTTTATGTCTGGAGGAATTTTAGGAACATTTCATCATCTTTATTTCTCAGGAACGCCAACTGCTGTGATGGCTCTTGGGGCAACCTTTAGCGCTTTGGAGATTGTGCCTCTGGTTTTAATTGGGTATGAAGCCTACCATAACTACAAACTTTCAAAATCAACACAATGGATCAAGGATTATAAATGGCCTATCTATTTTATGATTGCTGTTGCTTTCTGGAATTTCTTAGGAGCCGGAGTATTTGGTTTTATCATTAATCCGCCTATTGCTTTATATTACGTTCAGGGCTTAAACACAACGCCTTTGCATGGACATACTGCCTTATTTGGAGTCTATGGAATGCTCGGAATTGGTTTGATGCTATTTGTGCTCCGCAGTTTGTACAGACATGAGATATGGAATGAAAAAGCAATGAAATTCATATTCTGGTCTACCAATATTGGATTGCTGGCTATGGCTTTATTGAGTCTTCTTCCTGTTGGAATTTGGCAAGCTATAGAAAGTATCGAGCACGGAATGTGGTATGCACGTTCGGCCGAACTAATGCAGCAGCCAGCGATGGTAACCTTGAAATGGCTTAGGGCTATCGGCGATACTATTTTCGGATTTGGAGTATTGGCATTGTGCTGGTTTGTCTTTGACCTTACCCTTAGAAAAAAAAGTTAGTAAACTAAAATAGAAACATCTGGGAGAATATACTCCCAGATGTTCTTTCAATCAAAGCCTTGAGCAACTTGTTTTGTACTTAAAATAAAAAATGATCTTTGGCGAACATTTAAGGAGTGATGTTCAAAAAAAACTCGGTATTATTAGTGCTTTAGATGTTTGAAAATTCAAAAAATACCGAACCTCTAAAAATGTTGCACATCAAGAATATGAATTCATATTTTAAAGGTAGCTTGATATTGGTTGACATAAGTCATTATTTAATTTATTAAAACGGGCCCCTACTACCGTTTTCATTGTGGCTACAGAAGTCGGAATCGTGTGCGAGTCTTTAAAAGCAGTATTTTATAAAAAGCTGATTCCGACTCCTTCCACACAAGACTAATTGGTAAACAAATCTTTATTAAGATAAATACACCTAAAACAGCTTATCTACATCACAAAACAAATGTTGCGGATTAAAATAAATGTAATAAGAGAAGCGTGAAACGCACAAACCCATAAAAATCTTAAACTTTCTTAAACCTAAAAATATGCCTAAGACTGACATTCTAATAGTAGGTTCTGGTATTTCAGGACTATTTTTTGCCATTAAAACGGCAAGAAAACGCCCCGATTTATCTATTTGTATCATGACAAAAGAAAAGGCTAACAACACCAATACGCAACTTGCGCAAGGAGGAATAGCTGTAGTCACCAATCAATTGAAAGATAGTTTTGAACAGCATATAAAAGATACGCTGAAATCTGGCGCTGGACTTTGTGATGAAGAAATTGTTAAAATGGTTATTCAACAAGCTCCCGAAAGATTAGAAGAACTAATAGAACTTGGTGCCATATTTGATAAAAATAAGGAAGGCCAATGGGATTTAGGACTAGAAGGTGGCCATTCACAACATCGAATTCTACATCATAAAGACAGTTCAGGATTAGAAATTGAAAAAAAGCTCCTTTCAATTATCACTCAAACAGCAAATATTGAACTTTTAGAAAATCATCAGGTCATAGAATTAAATACTGAAACAAAGCGCAATGAAGTGAATTGCACCGGTGCTTTTTTTTATGATAAGAACAATAACGCAATAAAATATATACGTACCAGAGCTATTGTGCTTAGCACAGGTGGCTGCGGACAACTCTTTGAAAACACAACCAATCCTGCAATTGCTACTGGTGACGGAATTGCAATGGCGGCTCGTGCAGGAGTCGAAATCAAAGATATGCAATACATGCAATTTCACCCTACAGCATTAGCTTCCGGGAATAAAAATCCGCTATTCTTAATTTCAGAAGCTGTAAGAGGTTTTGGAGCCTATATTATAAACGACGAACACAAAAGATTTCTTTTTAAATACGATTTAAGAGGTGAACTAGCTACCCGAGATATTGTTTCCCGTGCTATTAGTATCGAAATGCTCGAAACTCAAAAAAAACATGTATATCTGGATTGTAGACATTTAGATCAAGATGATTTTTTTAAACATTTTCCTTCTATTTCCGCCCATTGCAATGCAATAGGTTTATATCCGGAAAAAGATCTGGTTCCAATTGTTCCTGCGGCTCATTACCAATGTGGTGGTATTAAAGTAGACCGCAACGGTGTTACGACAATCAAAAATTTATATGCCATTGGTGAATGTGCCCGGACAGGATTACATGGGAAAAATAGATTGGCATCTAATTCACTTCTTGAAGCTTTGGTTTTTGCTCATCAGGCATCCAACAACATTGATAAAACTATTGCCGCATTTATTTTTTCTTCCAAAATCCTTCTTCCCAAATTTTCAACCGTAAATATTAAAAATAACTACGAACCGTACCAAATTTTAAAAAAAGAACTACAGAAACTTATAACTTCATTTTATGCCAGCGATGAACACGACACGCATTTAGCAATGCTAAAAATAAAAATGCTAAAAAATGAAGCAGAAAATCTTATAGATAAAAATGAAATTACAATTCCATTTATTGATTTCTCAAATATGCTAACGACGGCCTTAATTATTATTAAACAATGCCAACCTGAAAAAGAACATTCATACTAATTAATAACCTTAAGTCTTTATAACTTCCTATGAAAACAACAAACAAAACCACAATTGGCGAAATCGCAGCTGATGATTTTAGGACGGCAGCAATTTTTTCAAAATATAGCATTGATTTTTGTTATAAAGGTCATCGTACCTTAAAAGAAGCCTGCAAAAAACGAGGCATTGAGGAGTCTCTTTTAATTGAGGAGCTTGATCGTGCAACAAATAATTCGGCCAACCAATCTTTTAATTATAAATCATGGTCATCGGATCTGTTGGCAGACTATATAGAAAAAACACATCATCGATATGTGGCTGAAAAAACACCCGTGTTGCTTAAATTATTAAATGAATTATGTACTCTTCATGGTGAAACATATCCTGACCTCTTTGAAATTAATACTTTATTTACTGAATCTGCCTTAGATCTCTCTGCTAATATGAGAAAAAAAGAACAGATCCTTTTTCCTTTTATAAAAAAAATAAATGAGGCGCATGCGAAAGGATTATTTTTAGAGATAGCACACTTTGGAACTCTTGAAAATCAAATACTTTTAATTAAAGAAGAACATGATACAGTAGGACAACGCTTTAAAAAAATTGCTGCATTAACCAAAAATTATACCGCTCCAGCAGATACCTGCAATACTTATAAAGTAACTTTTGCAATGCTTAAAGAATTTGAACGTGACCTGCACAAGCATATTCATCTTGAGAATAATATTTTATTTCCAAAATCCGTAGCACTTGAAAAAGCTTAGATAAAGTTCTTTAAATTATTAGTTTTATCACACAATCGTTGCACATACTATTCTGAAAAATAATATTCCTTCTAAATCAATTACTAAATCTTAAGGTTAGAATTCGCAGCTCTCCTATTAAAGATTAGATACGAATTCCATCAATCCCCAACGGGACATCCAAACCAAATTCATAAAGCCAATGAAAGACAGCCTCTACTTCCAGTAAGCCAATCTCTTCAAATCCTCCATAAAATGGTGCGTGATTTGTCCTTTTGGGGTCACTACTCGGGACAAAAGAAAAATATCATCTTTTGTTCCGTTTTTTTTTGCCCGTAATCTATTGTTTACCAAGTAGATACAGTTGATCATCTCATTGATCCTAGCGGTTTGGATTTTATTTTCTCGAAATGTGAAATTTTCAGGAAAAATTAAACCAATTATCTCCCTCGAATCTGCTAAACTCGCATTATCAAAGGCATCACCGAGCTTTAAAAGGTTTTCCAATCCTGAGTTCGTTAAATACTCTATATTCCCGCTGTCATCCTCAATATTACCCATCTCTCTTTCCAGACTATTGATAATTTCATTGTACTCAGTCTTCATGAGATTATAATCCTCAGCATCAATTTTCTCAGTTACTAAAAGATTTCTGGCAACGGATAATTTCTTTTCGTACGCTGCAATTTGTTCAAGGGACTTCTTTTTTTGACTAGCTACGGCTCCTGTGTGCTCTCGATATCCTTCGAGCAGAACTGTCGCATATAATTTCTTCACCTCTGGTAAAGTGGAAAAAACGGTCAATTTGACCGTTTTTTCCACCTTACCATTATACTTATACTTATAAGGGTTCGCGACTATTTTACAAGGTTTTACCTGTTAAATACAAAATTTTTAAAAACATTATTTTAGAAGATAAACTTACTGTTTTATGACTCAAATCCAAAAATAAATCTTCAAAACAGCAGTAAAAATAACCAAACTCTTACTGAAGCAAATTGTCCTGCGGTTGAGTCTTTTCAGATGAGTTCTGAGTGTCAGATTCTTCCTTTCAATATGATTTGTTCCGAAACGTTTGATAGAATGCACTTTCTTATCAATCAGATACCTATAGTTTTTAAGTCTGTCCGTAAATATCATCTTAGCGTCAGATAATTTGAGAGTTTCCAAAACACGATTCAGCGTTTTATTAGTTCGTTTACCAACATTAAAACTCGCCACATTTTTAGAGTTCTTTTCCAGAGCATAAACCAACCATATAAATTTTTCTTGTGTCTGATATACGTGCACAGCTCATCAACTTCATAAGTTTTGCCTCTGCTGATAATTGGTTTGGTAATACTTCTGGCAATTGATATAATTCTTTCCAATAATGTCGTAGCAGATATTTTCAGTATTCTTGCGGTGCTTCTTATTCCTAGTCCTTCTTTTGTGAACAACACTATCTCCTGATTGATATCCCTTTTGTAGGCGTTGTAGCTATATTTAATCTGCTGTCTTCTTTGACAAACACAACATTTATAACGCTGATTTCCTTTAGATTGAAATCCATTTTTTATGCATTTACCATTGCAAAAATTACATTTTATTTTCATGACCTAATTTGAAACACTAAGGTAAAGTAAATGCATTTTAAGGTTTATTAAAAGACAAAAAATGAAAGAAACGACCTGCTAGTCGTCTCTTTTTTATTCAATAATTAGAATTTAATCTTCTTTTTCAGTTAGTTAAGTGGTTAAATTATAAAAACACCTAATCTGTAACACTACCCAGATCCCTGTACCGAACCCTTCTGACCACACAGACTCTTTGGGCTGCCCGCTCACTGTTAAATCCTGCACACAAGATCCCCAACTAGTTAATAAGCGGTACTTTATACATTATGATGATAAGATCCCGGTACTATAATTCCCATAGTATATAACAGGTAAACAATGTTTAATAAAAACAAACCCAAACCTGTAATTAAAAGCAATAAGGAATATATGAAATGAAGCGGTGAGGAATACTCCCTGATCAGCAGAACTATTCTGTCACGGTGAACATTACTCTCGAACATTGCCACCGATTTCAGCATTGACATCTTAACGGATAAACTGTCGATATTATTAACTTTCAGCAGGTATTCCCCTTTTTCATATATGTCAAAATCCAGATAAGTCGTACCTAATTTTCCACTACTGTTAAACTTATATTTCAAAAAGGATTCGGTTAGTACAACAAATTTTGATGTGACAGCTGAATAAATATTAACCGATAAATTGTTTACGGCCGTGCCGCCTAATATACATAAAGAATATCTTCCTTTTTTGGGTATATGAAAAGATATCTCATTCTCCTGGACCGGAAATGAAATAATCTCCTTCGCTTTCAAAAATTTTATCAAAAATTTAATTCCAAAATATATCATTATTAACGTCAGAACTAATACACTACAAAATAGAATCATAATTATATTTATTATTTAAGTAACCAATTTAACGGGATTTGTAAAGTTGCAGAAGCTCCTTCACCTAATCCAAATCCTAAATGCTCTCCTCCCGTCAAAGTGAGGACATTTGTACGTGAATCCAGATATAAACCACCGGTATAACCTGCATGTGCTGATGCAATGGAACCTGTAAAAGTAGCATCATAGGTTATTCCGAATATCGTAGCTCCGATTGTGAAATCAGTTTTTGCACCATATGCCCCAATATTTCCATCAACCAGTAGTCCCATCTTCCCTCTATGCTTTGTTAGTAAACCTGCATTTACATTTGCTGCTAAACCACCCACTAAATTTGTAGTATTGGTATGGACATTATAATCCTGTGTTCCGATTCTTTTATCAAACGTATTTTTAAATATTGAAGCTTCTGCACCAAAATCCAATCCTCCTGCTTCTGCCGCACCTGTTGCATAATAAGCTGAACCACTAAGAAACTGGGCATTACCTTTAAAACTATATGCCTCACCTTCTCTCGAAAAATAAGCGTTAAAAACCGAACCTCTTGTCTGATGCAATATTGCACCGTCTCCATAATTTTGTGGATCTGAATTATGATCCAACCACTTATGTCCCTCATTATTTTCAAAGACCGGTGAACTATTGCCAGAACTGATAGCACTGGGTCCTAATTGAGGTGTATTGTTGTAATTATCAATATAATCATTTGTATATACAGTCGCAGCATTCGAACCAATTGTTGAGATTGTTCCTGCAAAAGCATCTGACCATGTATTAGAATCCCATTTTAATGGATTTACTTCTCCACCGCTGGCAGCGCCCCCGTGCACATACAAAGAAAAGAAAAATCCTGCCACAATATCCCAAAATTCTCCATTTTTATCTGTATATTTAAGCGGATTATTTAACACATATCCATATCGATTAAAATTTTGTGTATTGAACGGATCCTGTATATTATTATCTGGCTGCAAAAATCTATGAAATTTTGGATCATACAATCTCCTATTCATATGTACTATACCAACACTTTGTAAATACTCATGCCCTGTATAACCTCTATCCAGTATTTTAAATCCTGAAAGTAGATTCCCAGTTCCGTCCTGAACTTTAATAATATTTCCCCAAGCATCAAACAATCTTTTTTCAATAATAGAACCAAACTGGTTTGAGACAGCAATTATTGATCCCTGATAATCCCGGTGTAAATAGAAAAAACTTTTTGTTGTACCATTGCTTCTAAATATAATTGGTGCAGTGTAGGCATCGCCACCAATAAAAGTGGTAAATTCGATACCATTATTCTTATCCTCCCTAATCTCCATGCTACCATCAGATGAGTAAAATTTACTGTACCTTCTCAGTAATTTATTATCCTGAAGGCCACCAAAGAACATTGCACTGCGCTGATCATTGTAGTTGTAACTAAAAGATACCTTATCAACACCACTCTCCTCAATTTGATAAGGGCTTTTAAACACATTATAATCAATATATTGCTTTGGTATTGCAGAATAGTAACTTAGTGCCTGCGCAGTTGGTACAATTGCAGTGTTTTCATAAGGGCTATTTATGTTAGCATACTGATATTTTCCTATAGAATTCTGAAGAATTCTGCCCTTACTATCATAGATCTGGTTTTCTACTATTCCTTGGGCGTTAGAAAAATCTGTCAATCGGTCCTCTGCATCGTATTTAAAACTTTCATTCCATGAAAACAAACTATTTGTTCGATTTTTAAGATTAGATTTAGTAGAATCAAAAGTATTTCCAAGTGTTATTACGTTCGATGAGTTGAGAGTTCTATTAACGGTTGTTTGAGTCAGATATCCAAGAGCATCATAATTATTTGTTACATTAAAAGGACCCTGTACTGCCGCGAGAACTTCACCTTGCGCATTAACTGAATTTGTTTTCCATAAAACATTATTAGTTTCATGATCTAATATTTGCGAAATCTCTCCGTTTAAATATTCATTTCTGAATGATCGTTCACTTTGTAATGCCCCGCGTCTTGCGGTCAATATTGCATAATCAACCCTACCAAAATCATCATAATTTAATATTTTTTCAAATACTGCATACGGGGTTATTTCCTCCGTTTTTATAATTTTATTTGAACTGTCGAATGTGTATTTATTATTTATTGTATAATTTCCATCATTAAGATCTTCAAATTTAATTTCTTCCAATAACTTATTTACTGAGTTATAAAAATAACTTGTTTTCGTTTTTGTATTTGTCCCAGTAATTAATTTTTTGATTATTTTACCATTATCATCTAAATCATATGTAATTGTACCATTTGGAGTTATTTCCGAAGTTAATTCACCAAAATCATTATAGTTGTAAGTGTAAGGTCCTGCGGAAGGATCTGATAGATATGTTTTCTTACCCCATCCATTTTGGGTAATTTTCGTCTTGGTACCCTCGTTATCTATCTCCATTAAATTTCCATTTGCAAAATAAGTGTATTTAACAGTAGCCCCAGAATTATCCTTTACTTCTATTACACGTCCTATAGCGTTTTTTGTAATTTTTTTTGTTCTACCACTTTCACTGATTGTACTTGTAAGCCCAGTGTATACTATGTTGGTGGTATTTCCCCTAAAATCATCTGTTTGAATTAATCTTCCATAATCGTCAAATTTGCTTGTAGTAAATTGTGATGGGGACAGATTTGTTGTCGGTTCGCTAAATTTGTACTGGCGGTTATTGAGATCATAATAATAAAAAGTGTTTGAATACTGGCTATTAATTGTTTTATAACCTGTTGTGACTTTTCTCCCCAGATCATCAAAAGTTTCAACTTTATTGGTCCCATCATCACCTGTTGTAGTTATTACATTCATACCATCATTCTTGATATAAGAATAATATTGACTCTTTCCCAGATAGTCTTTGGCGCTAATCTTTTTAAACCAAGGATCATAGGTGTAAGAAGTAGTTTGTCCAAAAGGATTTGTTTCTGATTCCAATGTACCATTAGGATTGTATGTATATTTTGTTGCTAATTTTTCCACATCCGTACTTAAGGTGATAAACCTCCCTGTTGGATTATATTGGTAACTAATTTCTCTGGCGGGTAAACTACCAGCTGTTATTTTTTTCTTTAAAATATTTCCATAGATATCATATTCATAATCTTCAGTAACATAACTTGTTCCATTTCCATTTTTCCTCACCGACTTCAATAGTGTACCAGAATACGTATATAAATTATCAAATGTCATCACACTATTTGGAACTTTGATTTCCTCTTTCGTAGTTTGTGGAAGACCTAAAATATAAGGTGAAGCGACCGGAGGAACGTAGCTTATTGACGACTTGACTGTTTCGACTATACCGGATGTTCCCTTAGTTATCTTTTCATAACTTAAAGGCAAGTTGAAATCATCATAAACAGTCGTAGTTTCCGAACTAGTGTCATTTAATGCATCATAATCTTTTACAGATAAATTTCTAATGTTAACAACTTTATTTGGAAGCACAACACTTTGATATTTTTTCAATGTTTTTCGTATAAATACTGTAGGCGCATTGACTGAGTAACTAAGGGGATCGACAATTTTTGCTGAAAATGTACTTCCTGGTTTAATCCAAGTGTTAGGTCTTAAAACTACACTTTGTAAAGCTGAAAGGTTTTCAACTCCAGTGACATTATAGTTATCTTCTTTTATGACCTTACTCGGAATATCAGATATTGAACTTACTAATGGCTCACATGGTCCCAATACTGAATAACTTTCGATATCTGCACCGCGTAAATTAATATCATATTTTGTAACATTTGTTATGAGAGGGGATAAATCATCATGCCAATTCGTTCTTGTAAGGGATTGAAAACCTAAAAATCCCAAACCAATACTATTTGACACTGCTCCGTAATAAGAAAACAATTGCCTTTTGCTCCCACTTGTGCTTTTTTCTTCCAACTTAGAAACGACATCGTAAGAATCTGCCGCAATAACATCTTTATTTGGATAATTTTGTAGTGCGTCAGAGGATTTGTAAATTCCGTTACCATCTTTTAGAGAAGAATATGTTATGCTTTTTATAACACCATTTCCATCAATAACATTTGTTAAAAGTTTTTCGTTACCTATATTACTACCAACATTTATATAATAGATTTTCGATGCAGAAGTATCTATAAAAGCCATTTCATTTTTACGGGTTAAGGCTGCTGAATATACAGGTATTAACGTGTTAGATGCGCCGCCATTTTTAGGTCCCTTCACACTATAGTCTGTAAACGTTCCATCTTTTTTATTTATTCCTACCCTTAATTTATAATAGTTATCAGTATCAACACTTAACTGAACAAAATCTGTCTTTCCATCATTATTATAATCTCCACTCCAAGAAGAATAACTCCACCATACTGCTGGATTTGGCGCTTGAACGAATCCTGTGCCCGTAGAAATAAATGCTTGACCGCTTATCAGCATATCTGTCTTTCCGTCACCGTTAAAGTCACAGGGAGTAACTTGCTTATACTCATCAAAATAATACCCGGGTGACGAGCTAATTTTAATCAGATCATTATTGCTGTCTAATGAATATACTTCAATTGAGCCACCAGAAACAACAACTATGATATCGGTTTTTCCATCGCCATCAGCATCGCCAGAGGTTACTGTTGATGCAAATATTCCAGTGTTTGGTAAATCTACGAATGATTTTATTGGTGTCGCATAATTTTTGTCCATTGCCGAGACCCGAAGTATTCGACCTAAGAACTTTACATTATTTTGAGTGACTCTTTTGTCTAAATTAACAAAGTATGAATTACCCCATCTTCCTGTTGCAGAATATGCAAAGTCATTTGGATCACATGTATCTTCTGTGTCGTTAACTGTTGTTTCGCGATCAATTACTATAACATCGCTGATTCCATCACCATTAAAATCTCCTGACAGAAATTGCCTACTGGCTTCATTAGATTTACCAGTGTTATCACAATACCTAGGAAATTTGTAATTGATTGAATATTGTAAATCAACTAAATTTTGATTAGTTGATCCTTTCGCGTACACATTGAAAGAAGTTATGTTCGTCAGCGAATCAGTTTTAACTATACACCAACCTGTATTAGGTTTTAGCTTATAACCAGTTGTACTGTTGCCCGATAGAAAATTTAAACTGAATAACTCCTCAAATGGACCAGTTTCTATACGAGTCCCAGTTCTTGACGCAACATCGGATCCCAAATCTTCAGCGAAACTGTACGATTTTCTTCTTCGACGGTCTGAACTATACATTAACAAATCCCATTTTCCATTAGCATCAAAGTCTCCGTATACACTCCTGTCATGGAAGCCCTCTTTGAATGGCACTAGCCAAGGGGGATAAAAATAAGTAAACTTGTCTGAAAAGGATACATTTTCATCTTGACTTATGTTGTATACAAACTTCGTAGGATTATAGCTTCTACTGTTATCACCACTTTTTTCAGTTATACTGATTAATCTTTCGTAATCAAATTGCGTATTCTCATAAGAAAGTACATAATTTCTATACCCAATATTACCCGTTAAAACACTTATCCCTGTTAAAATTTTATTTTTTGTAATTTCAATTCCGCCGACGTACGATTGCTCAGCGCGCTTTCTGGTTCCATAAGTAAATTTAATTTCATTTACAGGAATTACGTTAGCTCTGCTACCATATTTTACCGAAGCAACATTTAGAACATTATTTGATGATGAGTAGTTATATGATATACGCAGTTGCTGCGGGTTTTCCCAGTAAGTAATGGCCCATTCAGTAACCGAAACCGAGTCTGAAGAATTTCCATAATAGGCCTTTGAGCCATCGGGGTATTCTACTATAAAATAAGCAGGTCCGAATTTCACTCCATTTGGATGAACGCCATAGGAGGTAATCTTAAGGTTCGAAAAGTTTTCGGTTTGATAAACCGTTTGGTTACCTCCGTAAGGCAAGCTATTATCTTTGGCAATAAGTCTCTGTCCGTCCAGAGCAAATCTATCATAACTATCAAAATCAACAGGGTCAGTTATGTCATCGTGATATTTTGTGGATGGTATTCTGCTTATTGTAGAAACTCCATTTATATTCCAGCCATAACCTGCAATACCATTTCCCGATTGACTATTATACATTAAACTTATTTGAGGCGCAACTTTATTGATTCCTTGAGGAAATAAAATAGGAACATTGTATGTTGCAGCACCTGTTAAAGATACAGATAGTTCACCACCAGTTATACCTATTTCAGGAGAACTACCAGTTGGTGTACTTTGAGCAATTCCATTTAATATCCCTAGCACTAAAAAAATATAGCTAAAGTAATACTTCATAAATTTATTGTTTTATAATTTTTATAGATTTTTCATTCCCATTATTATATCGCAAAATCACGACATATACGCCTGATGAGTAGTTTTGGAAAGGAATATTTTGTTTGTTCTGCTGAATTGTCGTACGATAGGATTTTACTAATTGCCCTGTAAATGAATAAACCTCAATAGAAGTTATATAAATATTATTTTGAAGCTCCCACTGTAAATATAATTCCTCTTTTACAGGGTTTGGATAATAAGAGAAATTATCCGATTGGGAAAATTTTAAAAGATCATCATCTACCAAAGCCTCAATCTCTTTTACCTCTTTTACTTCCTTTGCCAATGGATCGCAATTAGAAAGGCATAATTCCCTTTTTATTTGGTTTCCGGCGGAATCGTAACTGAAATTTATTTTTTGTTGTGCATTTGAAATAATTGTCATTACAAACAATAGAAAAGTAGCTGTTTTTTTCATTTTTGATATTATTTTTAATTTAAGCCGCCATCTTTGAAGATACTTGGATGAATAATTATTATTTTCTTTCCAAAGCCTCTAACCTCCTTGAAAGTACTTCAATAATTTCTGTCAGCTTTTCGGTATTTTTCTGTTGCTCAATTGTATATAAGGTCAGTTCTTCTACTTTCTGCAAAAGTTTGATGTTCATTTCAGATAAGTTGATTCCGTGTTTTTTCATTTCATCCGCAGAAGCAATCTCAGGCAAATGTTTATTTTCTTTGATGTAATTATCAACAGCATGCAAAGAAGGTAAATTATAATTATTTTGAAAAACAAAATCGGCTCCAGCATCAACACTCACTTTTACCTCGCGAGAATGTATATTGCCGGCAACTGTAAGTTTGGAAGCAGGGCTAACTGTTCCTAGGCCTACATTTCCAGAAGTATCAATATAAATGTCAGGTGAAGTTCCTGATGATTGTGCACTTATTAATAATGGCTTTGGTGTTGTTGGAACAACATCTGTAGATTTAATTCTATTGTACAAGGTGCTTGAACCGTCAAAAAAGAATCCTCCAGCGGCATCTACTACATGTAATACACCTGTAGGATTTGATGTTCCTATGCCAATCTTACCATCCGATTTAGCTCTTAATACTTCGTTCATTAGTCCACTGCCTTTTCTAACTGTAAGTGCAAATTCACTATTAGAATTTCCTGCAACTGGCTGTATTACTGCTAAATTTACATAAGCATTATTTGACCCATAATTTCCAGTAACCATAAGTGAAAGTGCAGAATATTGATCTGAACCTCCTGATCCATGAATATTTGAAATCCTCAAAAAATCATTTGTTGGTGAACTTAAACTCGATGCATATGTTGTGGTTTTAGCCCCTAGGATATCCAGTTTTCCAACTGGTGCAATATTACCAATACCTACATTTCCATTTCTTAGAATTTCAAATAAGGAAGTATTATATCTAGCGAACCTAAATGCTGAGCTTGTAAGTGTCGTGAAATCAGTACCATCCTCCTTCATTACTACAAATCTCATATCTTGACTAACGTTGGTATTATTAGTCCCTGTGAAAATAGAGAATCCTATTGAGTTGCTACTTTTACTGAAGATAGTAGGAACGGCTGTACTTGAACCATTATTTGCAAATGAAAAAGTACCTGCAGGTAATGCTGCTATTGATGTGGAAATACCTGTCACCCCTGTGAAGATATCTAATTTTCCAGTCGGGGTATTAGGAGAGCCGATACCAATATTTCCTCCAGAAGCTTGTAAAGTGAAACTTCCTGGTCCGGTTCCTGCGAGGACTCCTTGAATATTAGGCATTGAGGTATCTGTGGTTGGTGTCAATGTTATAAATCTATTTCCCACAACAGATCCTAATCCAACTGTAAGTGCTGTAGATATTCTACCATTACCAATCACATCTAATTTTGTAGCAGGAGTATCAGTTCCTATTCCTACATTATTATTTGCAGAAGTTCCTTGGATTGTACCACCTGGTGTATAAATTTGAGCATTGACAGAAATTACACTGAGAAGAAAAAATAATAATGAAGCCCTACTTTGCATGATAATTTAATTTTTGTTCAATGATTGAAAGTCTTTCAAATACAGATTTGAAATTTTGATTTTCGCTTTTTAATTCTTTTATTTGTTTATTTTGCTCTATAATATAAAGTGTCATTTCTTCCACTTTCTGTAAAAGTTTTATATTCATCTCAGATAAACTAATTCCGTTTTTTATCATTTCGTCGGCGGAGGAAATTTCAGGTAAATGCTCATTTTGTTTTATATATGCTTCAACAGAATCAAGTGATGGCAAATTGTAATTCTTTGCAAAAACGAAATCTGCTCCTGCATCTACACTCACTTTAACTTCACGGGAATTTATGTTTCCTACAACTGTAAGTTTTTGAAGTTGGATTTGTCGTTCCAATACCTACATTTCCGTTGTAACTTACTCTCAATATTTCAGTTTGTGTTGCACCCCCTATTGTAAAAATGGTTGATGCGTTACCTCCTGTATTTGGACCTATCCTAAGATCGCCGCCATTTCCTCCCATAATATCATTAACATATAGAAAAGATGCTACTCGTGCCTTGCCATTAACATCAAGAGTTACGCTTGGAGCAGATGTTCCAATACCTAAATTACCATTTAAAATATAGCTATTACCAGTTCCTGTAAGTTTTAAACTCCCTGATGATTCAACATCATTTTTAGAGTCTAATAATTTTCGCCAATCAGTCCAGGTATTCTGATTGTAAAATGCACTACGGTACATAATCCTTCCTCCTTCCGTAGTGCTTTGGAAGTATAGCTGAGAAACCAAATGTCCAACTTTACCATACATTTCCATTAAGGTCCCATAAGTAGACGGTGCATTAGTTCCGCCATAGTTATCCCAAAGACGTAATGACATTGGAGAAACGTTAGCTCTGGGAAGTGCATTAAAATCTTTTTGTTCTGTACTCCATTTTAAACTGTTGGATCCCAAATTCCCATCAAAGGTTTGACTATGCAAATGCATTTGAAAAAGGATTATAGATAAAAGTATTGTTTTTTTCATTTAGTAATTTATTTTAATTTTTCTTCAATTTGGGACAGTCTTTCCAAAATATCTTTAAATGATTCTTTTTCTTTTTTTAATATTTCAATTTCTAAATTCTGCTGATCATCTTTCTTTTTTTGCTGAATAATATAAAGGGTTAGTTCTTCAATCTTCTTCAATAAACTTATGTTCATTTCCGCTAATAAAAGTCCATTTATTTCGATTTCTTTAGCTGATGGAACTTCTGGTAAATGCTTGTTTTCTTTTATGAAATTTTCTATCTCTTCTAGTGACTTTAGTTTATAATCATTTTCAAAAACATAGTCAGGGACAGTCATTGGACTCTGAATATCAACTCGTACCTCCTTGGTATGAATAGTACCATTTACAGTTAATTTTACGTCTGGGTAAGCAGTTCCAATACCAATATTGCCATTGGCTGCGATATGAAAAAATGGTAAAGATTGATTTTCTGTCCAGTTATAAATAGAAAAACTGGTTTCTGTTAACATATTTGCTCCAGAACTTATTGCCCAGGTTTTGCCCGCAGGATTTCTCAAAAATATTTTAGTTGTATTTGCATTCACGCTTTGACTTCCAAAACCAGCACTTCCGGCAACATCTAATTTATAGCCGGGCGCAAAAGTTCCTATACCGACGTTTCCCCCTGCTGGTTGTAGAAAAGTACCACTTCTTCCATACGTGGAACCACCGTCAATGATAATCCCAGTATCAAATTTAAGTTTTAATTGTTGATAATTGGGTGCACTCCATACCCCGCTTGTCCTATATATGCCATAAAGTAGCGGTGAAGACTGATACCATGTTATACCATCAGGTACATCCCGTGCGTCATTCAAATTATTAAAGCTTATTGAATTATGCAATTCATATGTTTGTGCGTTTATTACTTGAAAGAAAATAAAAAAAAGGTTTACCAGTAAATATTTTTTTCTCATTTAATATATTTTTAGTTTATTACAGCTTTTATTCAGTTGTTAATTAGAAAGATTTAAATGCTTAATATATTGCCATTTTTTTTGCAAGTGTACGACATTTTTTTAGAAAAAATTAACAAGAAATATTTTTGTATTAAAAAAAATAATACAGGAAATATAATATCAAAAAAACGCGTAGTAGACCAAATTTGACGGGATGATATCTTTATCTAATTAACAATTTTTAACATCTAACAATCCCAAACAGAACATCTAAACCAAATTACGAAATCCGCTGAAAGACAGACAACTTCACATAATAAGCCAACTTCTTCAAATCATCCAAAAAAAATGTGAAATTTGTCCCGTCAGTCACTTAAGTGCTACATAGTAATTTATAGTGCCAAAGAAAGACAGTTCTATTTCCATATGCTGATCATCTCAAATCTTTATTTATAGAAATTTGTATTAGATATACAATAAAAAGAAAGGGATAGTTTAAATACATTTTTATATTTTCCTCTCAATCCCCAACAGGACATCTAAACCAAATTCACAAAGCCGCTGGAAGACAGATAACTACATATAATAAGCCAATCTTTTTAAATCTTCTATAAATTTTGTTGAAATTTGTCCCGTGGAGGTCACAAACAAGCCAAATGGCGTCAATTGAAGACAATTGACGCCATTTTTTATACTTATTATCAAGCCGTTGTTATCCTATCTTCCGTGAAATTTTTATAGAGACATCAGAACTATAAATAAAAACTAAACAACTTGTTTGATAGCCTGTAATTGTGCAAGTGATACTTGCACAATCAAAAAAATCAGTGTAAGGCTCAGAAAAGCTACGATGTATTTTAAATTTCGAATAGAAAAACTTCTACTTTCAGGAAAACTAGGAGCCAATCAGCAGCGAAATCTTATAAAATTCTTAAAAGATCCCAGAAACTTCCAATGATTTTATTGGGAAGTAAAAGTAAAGTTTTTGTGTAGCTTTTATTAAGAAAGACTTCTGAAAGCTGGACAACTAATTGTAATATTCTATTTTTCTCTCAGCCACAAGTGTAGGCTCTCCTACATTTGTTCCTTCTAGATACATACTGCATTTGATCCAGTTGTTGTGAATATCGTATTCGTATGTGTAATAACGTACCTTTTCTTTAAGATTTTGTTCAGGAGAATCAGGTATAAATTCTTTTTTGATGATATTACCTTGCTCGTTATAGGTTTTTACAAAGTTTTTAGTACAATTCGATAATTCTCCTGGTCCAGTGATATGACATTTAACTTTTTCGACGTAATCTTTTGTAGGATGGTAACTATAATTTTCTTTAGCTACTATTTTACCACATCCATATAAGATGACTTCTGTTATTCTTCCTAAAGAGTCATACGCGTATTTTATTTGTAGATCATCACAAAATCCACATTCAGTTCCCATGTCTGAATAAGACATGTCCTGTGCATATAAACCAGCTATTATTTTTTGAATCTCAACCTGTCCTTTTTCATTATAAACAGATAATTTACGTGTAAATAAGTCTTTACTTGTTGGATTTTTGTCAGTTATATTTTCACTGAATCTATGCACAACATAATTCTGTTCTTCTACAATTCTCCCAGGTTTATCATAGATATATTTGTATACATCTTCTTCATATTCTTGCCAAACTTTACCTTTTATTCTTACTTCTTCTTTTTGAACTTTAATATGATTTAATTTCAGTAATAAATTGTGATTCTTTACAGGATAATATTGCTTTAATGAAGATTTGTAATTATTTTTGCTCAGCCAGTCTTCGTCATCATATATATAATCTTCGGTTATACTATGATCAATATTAGATACATATTCAAAACCAGGAATTTGATCTAAAACTGTTTTAACTCTACCATATTTATCTACTTCTAGATAATAATTGCGTCGAATATCATTACTAATGATTGCACGTGATTGATCCTTATCAGATAAACTTTCTTTAAGGTTACTGTATTTAAATTTTACAGTTTTTACGGAATCTTTTAAGTTTTCATTGGTATAACTTCCGTGAATTTGCGACAATAAGCCACTATAATACGGAACATTTTGACTAGTTGCTGAAATAGAAAAGAATATTGCAATGACAAAAAAATAATAAAAAAAAGTTTTCATGTGATTCCGAATTTTTAACGGAAAATAGCATTAATTTTTTAATATTGCTTACTAAATAACATTTAATTATTTTACAGGATTACTTTTTTAATAAATCAAATACTCTTTTAGCCGCTACATGTTTATTTTGCTTCCAGATCCTAAAATTTTATGAATCTCTTTATAAACGACGCATAATAGATTATTGATCCCCCCGCTCTCCAAACTGTATTTAAAAAATAAAAATTATCTAATGATATTTTAGATTTTTTTCCGTTAATCCCCAACAGGACATCCAAACCAAATTTATAAAGCCAATGAAAGACACACACTAAATATAATAAGCCAACTTCTTCAAATCATCCAAAAAAAATGTTGAAATTTGTCCCGTCGAGGTCACAAACAAGCCAAATGGCGTCAATTGAAGACAATTGACGCCATTTTTTTATAACCTTACTTGTTTTTATTAGTCTACTCAGCAGCCTTAGCCCCGATAGCAGTGAAATCCACTTACATCAATACAAATTCAGCTAAACTAAATTTAAGAAATATTTAATAGTCAATTAAATAAAATTATAAAGTTTAATTATTGTACAGCATAAGCTCCATCTTGTTATGTGGTTTATTGAAGTCAGGGCTTTTTCTCAATTACGAATGCTTTTAATTCAGCTATTTTGCCATTATTAAATCGCCAAATGTCACAATAAATGTAATGATCATATTCTCCATTCACATTTTTTAAGGCAATGTTACCTGTTGCAGTTACAAAGTCGCCCTCCTCTATCGCTTTTTCCATATCAAATACTGGTGGTGCCAGATAGGATTCTTTGATATATTGCCTTACTGCTTCTTTTCCTAAAAGAGTTCTCTCACCCACAAATACCCATTTGGTATCTTCAGTGAGATAGGATAAGTACGCTTCGTATTCTCCTTTTCTTACATGTTCGTTTGCATTAACTAATATAGATGTGTTTTTCATGTTCATTGTCTTTTTTAATTTTACATTTCATTTTGCGAATAAATGTTGAGTACTGCCATAAATAATAAAATATTTGTGAAGTCTTTTTTCATCATTACCTTTTTTGATTTAATTTTAAACTTTAAATTATTTAAATAGAATAGTTCTGCGAAGCTATAACATAAAAGTCATATTGGCTTTATTGACAACCAATTGTAAGGTACTATCAAAAATGTAAGTTATGTCGAAAGTTAAGATTACAAGCACAAATTTTGAAAATAAGAAAATCTTAGGAGATGAGTGTTCAGAAGTATATGCGGCAAACATAATTGGCGGCCAATGTTCACTTGTAATTTGTTCTTGGCTATTACAAGGCAAAATGCGTTTTAGCGAACTAAGGAAATCTATACCAAATATTACGGAACGTATGCTAACGCTGCAACTACGGAAATTGGAACAAGATAATATTATAAAGAGAAATGTATACGCTCAAGTCCCTCCTAAAGTAGAATATGAGTTAACAGAAATTGGCTATGAATTAAGGCCGATAATCCAGCATATGGAGCAATGGGGAAAACGGCACAAAAGTTTATATGCAAAATGAAATAGTCGAAAAATTGGTTAGTCACACCATATACTTTCGGTATAATTTGACCAGTAGTTTCGGAATGAGTTGAGCAACATTATTCAGTTTTAATTGATTGTAATACTTTAGAATTAATTCTAATCTAAATTTTGTTTGTAAGTGTGTATTGCTTTATTGTATATCTTTATGAAGCCCTATAAAATATAGAATAAATTAAACAGAATTAAGATTATCATTCATTTTGACAACAAATGCTCAATTGAACCGATTTTTTCAGTCAGCATAAAAAAAATGTTCTGAAACATCTTTTTATCTCTTCCTGTTTTTCTAAAATTCATTGCATTATATTTTTTTATGTTTTTGGAGTCGCTGCCTTTTTTGCTACGAAAAAGTAAGGCTGTTTGTTTTACTTTAAATAAATTATCCAATAACATTTCCTTGAAATCGATTGTGAAATCAAATAAATTTTTATGTCAATCCCTATCGGGCAAACCAAATTTATAAAGGCAATAGAAGAAAGCGCCTACATCCAGTAAGCTAATCTCTTCAAATCTTTAATAAAATTTATAGAAACTTGTCCCGTCGACGTGTTTTCGTTGCCAATGTGATATAAATTAAACAAAATAATTTTACACCTATGGACTGTAAACATTCACTTAATCCAGCCAATGATAAAGTTTACCGGTACTTTGACATTAAACTGTAATTATTAAAAATTCACTCTGAAACTTATATTTGGTGTTAAACCAAGTGATTTGTTATCTACCTGAACGGCCTCATTGGAATCTTTTGGATTGACTTTGTAATAGCGATTAATAACATTCTCCCGATCAGTAAGGTTAATGACACCAACAGTAAGCGAAGCTGTAGTGGAAGGTGAAAAATTGAAATTATAATTTAAAGAAGCATCCAAACGCATAAAATTATCGAGATTCTCACTATTTGGAGCATCATAATTTACCAGCGTTTTATTTCCGTTTTGTACCGTCGGATCACCATCAACCGGTTTGGTGTACGGCTGACCGTTTCTCCACATACTCCCAACCGCTATTTTTACATTTTTTATAAACTCATAATAAAAACCAATTGATACAGAATGCCTGATATCGGCATTATTTGGAAAGACAGACGGGGTAAGCGTTTCGAACTCATAGTTGTTTTTACTGAAAGTATAACTCATCCAGACACTATATTGGCGGGCTGTTTTATTGGCTAAAAATTCAAAGCCCTGAACCGTATAACTTCCGCTGGCATTAGTAAACTGAAAATTGTTATAAAACCCCTGGCTAGAGGCTGTTATACCATCAACAAATTTATAAAATCCTGTAGCCTCAATATTTAGTTTGTTTTTATTGAATTCTACTCCAAAAGAGCCTTGTTTACTTGTGGCAATAGGCAAATCTTTATTGGTTACCAAAACCCAGTGTCTTTTTTCGACACCCAAAAAATCATCTTCAAAATCTACAATTTGCGCCGTAGACTGATTTTTAAATTCACCCTCCAATTTTAAAGTAAACTGCTCTGATAATTTTTGCCGAACATTTACCCTCGGTTCTATTAAGAATTTATCAAACTTTTGAAAGTAATTAGCACGTAATCCCACTCTCAAATAAGTATTCTTTCTATTGTATTCGGTCTCAAAAAATAGGGCATGATTCAGTAAGACATCTTTTTTAGTGTTACTATAAGATGGATTGCTAACAGCGGTTTGATTCAGCATTCCTGTTTCATTACACTGATAACCAAGCAAAAAGTTCAGGTTATCGTTACTTTTATAATAAGTATTGAGTTTAGTTCCTGTTTCAAGTACTTCATTGGCTTCTGTTAAGCGCTGATTTGTTTCTACCCTGTAATCAGTTGCATCAATATTATATCGGGAAAAATACGTTATTAAGTTTGTGCTCAGTTTTGGATTCCACTGCGCTTTCCAATTCCCTCCATAACCCATATTTTTTTGGTATAAACTGCTGATTTTAGACTGTGTCTGATTTGCATTTGTCAGCCGTTCCGAATAATCCAGAGCATTATTAATCCCAATAATATTCGCCCTGAACTGATGTTTTTCGTTCAAATCGAAAAGTAATTTAGCCGTATAATCATAAAAGTAAAAATCAGAAGAGGTGTCATACTGATCGCTATCGGCATTAATTTCAGTATCCTGAAAACTTCGGTCAAAATATTGGGTATAGGTAGGAGATTTAAGCGCATCCGTAATGGAACGACGCCCTGAGACGTGAAATTCTAATTTTTTAGTTATTGGAATCTCTAAAAAAGCATCAGCACTAATGCAATTAATACCTGCACCGCCCGAAAAGGTATTCGAAACCAAATCTTTTGTATACATATTGATCGTGCTGGAAACACCATCACTGTATTCAGCACTTGTTCCGTTTTTGCTTACAATGACTTTACTGGTAAGATTGGGATTATAAGCGGATATCAAGCCAAAAAAATGGCCTGAATGATACATCTTAATATTGTCCCACAGCACTAAATTCTGATCATTAGTCCCGCCGCGCACATTAATATTTGCGATACTTTCATTGGTACTTTCAACTCCTGGCAGCACCTGAATGGACTGCAGGATGTCAGGTTCTGTCAATCCGGGAAGGATACCGAATTTTTTAGTATTTAAAACCGTACTTCCATCCACATATTTTTGCAAACCGGGAGTCAAATAAACATTGATTAACACCTGATTCAATTCCTCGTTTTTAGTAATAAGAATAATCTCTCTGCAATTGTTTTGCGAAGCAAACAATTCTTTAGCAGTAAAGCGTCTGGATTCAAAACCCATATAAGAAACAGTAACTGTAGCATTTATTTGAATATCCTGCACATTAAATTTACCGTTTTGATCCGTTATAGAATGTCTGCCTATATTATCTACAAACACTGAAGCACCTGGCAGACCAGATTTACTCTCGTCAGATAAAACGGTTCCGCAAATGGTTATTGTTTTGTTTAATACGGAAACAGTAACATACCGGTCGTCTAAAGCCTTAAAATTCAAAAGCGTTTTCTGGTTGAGGTACTCAATGGTCTGCTCTAAGTTAAATGAGGCATTGGGTTTCTCAACACGTACCGCCGCCACATCTTCGACGGCATAGGAGAACTTTACATTAAACTGTTTTTCTATTGCAATAATAACCTCAGTCAAAGGGATTTTTGGGGCGGTGTTTTGTCCATAACAAAAACTGCCAATACAAATCAAAATATAAATCAGCCCTTTATTTGAGACCATAATTATAAAATATAACAGTTTCCCCTTCGATTCTGTAACTTAGTTTAAGTGGAATAGTAACGGCCTGAAGTGCTATTTGTTTATTGATATGGGTAAAACTTCCCGTAAAAAGTTTTGAGGTGTCCACCCCTTTCGTTTTTATTTTTATATCGTACTGTCGTTCCAGTTCTGCAATAACCTGATCCAATGGTATTTTATCAAAACTAGATTCCTTCTCAAGCCAGGAAGGTTTTTTGGCATTAAAATCTTCAACAGCTTCAATGGTTCCATTTATAACCCTAAATGTTTTTCCCGGTGGTAGTTTAACGCCTGTCTGCTTATAGGCAACACTTACCAGACCCTCGTAACAGGTAACCTCAAAATAGTTTTTGCGCTGTTTTACATTAAATTGCGTTCCCAAAACTTTTACTGTTCCCACGGCTGTGTTTACACTAAAGGTCTGTCCTTTCTTTACCATAAAAAAAGCTTCTCCCTCTAATGTTAAATCTCTTTTGGCTGCCCATTTTTTTTCATTAAAACTTAATATTGAGGCAGAATTCAATATTGCCTGAGAATGATCTGGCAGCGTAACCGATTTTGTTTGCGCTATTGAAGTTTCAAATGATGTGACATTATTGGAAAACAAGAAATATGCAGAAGTTAATAAAATAGTCAGCACAGCGGCTACGCGGTAAAAAACTTTGTAGTTTAAAGTTCTTACTTTTGGCTTCTTTTTAGAATGGTTTCTGGCTTCGAAAGCTTCCAGAGCAGCATGGACATCTACTTTTGGAGTTTCGAATTGCGATGCATAATGATTAATCTTTTCAAGTGTTTGTAAATCTTCTGATTGCTTTAAATCTTCAATTTCCTTACCTGAAAGTTCATTATTGAACCATTTTAATATTTCTTTTTCGTTTTTCATTTTATACCTCTGTGTTTATAAGACAATTAACTTTTAAATTACCCTATAGCTAAATCATTAAATTATATATTTTCTATCTGCGATTTTAATATTTGCAGCGCACCGGACATTCTCTTTTCTACTGTTTTTTGAGAAATAGCAAGCAACTCCGCAATTTCCCTGTATTTTTTTCCCTCTACCCGATTCAGTAAAAAAACTTCTCTTTGTACGTCACTCAATGATGCGATCGCATTAGTGAGTTTAAGCCTGAATTCTTCTTCTTCAAGCAAATACTCGGGGCTTTGGTTATGGATATCCAGATTAGGTGCATCGTTAGCGTATCTTAATACCACCTTTTGATGTTTTACTGTATTTAGAAATAAATTGTTTATGCTGGTAAACAAATACGTTTTGACTTTGCTAAAATCTATTTTAGAACAATTTTCCCAAATTTTAGCAAAAGCATCCTGTACCAAGTCTAATGCAGCCTGGTCATCACCACATTTGTAATAAGCAAAATTAGTTGCCGACTGAACATGTGTTAAATAAAAGTTCCTAAAGTAATTTTCTTCGCAAAGTTTATTTTTTTTGTCGCTCATTGAGGTATTTATTCTTTTTTTGTAGTTTGTAAATGTAAATTAATTTTTCAAAAGTAACTGAGATGATCATAATTGCTTTTTTATGAAAAATTATAAAAACAATAAAATATTAACTATCAACACATTATAATTTTATTTGTAAAAAATTATATTTTTTTTTAAATTTTTCATAGGGTAAAAATAATCCTGGTTGTCTTACCAATAGAAAGGCGCTAAATACATCGCTGGCTAATATAAAAATATATAAAATTTTAAAATTATGAAAAAATTAAAAATTGTTACCGCAGTTGCATTGATGTCTATTTTAGGTTTTACATCATGCCAAAGTGAAATTGAAAATGAACAGGGAGAAAATCCAAATACAAATTCAGCCAACTCAACGACAACAACTAACCTTAAACGTACTTCTATGTACGACGGTTCCTTTGATGATTTTCTGGATGGAGCATCATGTTCTTCCATTTTGTTGCCGGTTACCGCTAAAGTAAATGGAGTTCAGGTTTCTGTACTAAACCAGTTAGATTACCAACAAGTTATTTCTATTTTGGGGCAATATAACGATGATCAGGATACTGTTGTATTACAATTTCCATTAAAAGTTAAATTAAGCAATTACAGTGAGGTTACTGTTAATAGCCAAACAGAATATAATGCGATTCTTGCTGCCTGTACAGCAGCAGAAGTAGTGGGTCAAAAAGCGATTTCTTCTGTGAATATCACCTTTCCCATTACAATTTTGACATTCGATTTAACTCTTAAACAAACAGGAAGTGTTGTTATT